>Ga0209330_1000015_pt1 | contig 89525 bp, 66 predicted proteins | sample JacPinW_OM2H0_O3_FD_187969 | JGI IMG/M metagenome (GOLD analysis project Ga0209330, IMG submission 187969) | Forest soil microbial communities from Algoma, Ontario, Canada - Jack Pine, Ontario site 1_JW_OM2H0_O3 (SPAdes) (version 2) | ecosystem: Environmental > Terrestrial > Soil > Boreal... | reverse complement strand
GACGACTGGATTTGAACCAGCGACCTCACGCACCCCAAGCGTGCGCGCTACCAGACTGCGCTACGTCCCGACCGCGTTCGGCCAGCAATCAGCGTATCACTCGCGTTCGAGAAGGGTCAAGACAGCAAGAAGCTCTTCGTGCAAATCGAGAAGGAATTTTCGTTGGGCACGCGAAGGAGGGTCGGGGCGCGTGTTTCGAACCGGCACATTTTCATGGTGTGCACTGCTTGCGGCAGTGTCGCCGACGCTTACTCCGTTACCGGCGGCTTGATCGGCGAGATGCTTGCGTGCGCCGACGATGGTGAAACCTTCGTCGTAAAGCAGGCGCTTGATTTCGAAAACGGTTTCGATGTCCTCACGACGATACAGACGATGGCCGCTGGGACTTTTCACCGGCTGAAGCGTGGGGAATTCCGTCTCCCAATAGCGCAGGACGAAAGTTTTTGTCGCGGTTAAGCGACTGACTTCTCCGATGCGGAAAAGACTTTTGTCCGGGATTGGTGAAGAAGACGCAGCGTGAGCAGGCGTGGCCATGGGTTTCCTTATCGTAGGCTGATTCTGGGCGGTGTCAACCCCTAGGAAATATTGGATAGTTCGTGTCCTAGGACAATCCCGCCTACCGATCCTCACTGGTTTTTATGAGGTGCACGACCATCGCTGGACGTAAACTGAGGGGATTCCAGTACCAAACATTCCGCGTTGTTTCGATCGGCACCGGCTTTTCCTGTTTGTCACGGGCAGCAGCAGCTACTCTCAATTTCGTTTTTGCACCAAGAAACGAGGCTCGTAGATTGGGCAATGACTTCGACCAAGCAATTATTGCCTGAGAGGCGCTGCTCGCCCGCACTTGGCTTATGTACGTGCCACCTCTGTGATCAGCAATGACAGTCCAGAGTGCCATGTTACCGAAAGTATACGTCACTTTTTCCGCAAGCATGCCGATGTCTGAGGGTCTTGAGGGAGCAACGGGCGCCTAACGGGCAAAAAGTACGCGGAGGCTAATCGCGGGGGTCTTTTCTTTCGCGGTGGCGGGAGCCGCGTTGTTTTAGGCGCTGATTGAAACGGATGGGGGTGCCGGTGAAGTCGAACTTGGCGCGCAACTGGTTTTCGAGGAAGCGCTGGTAGCTGAAGTGCAGCGGCTTTAGCTGGTTGGTGAAGAGGACGAAAGTGGGCGGGGCGGTGGTGGCTTGAGTGATGTAGAAAATTTTCACTTCGCGGCTGGCGGGCGAGGTGCCGCGGTCGAGGTCCACTTCCTTGAGCCAGCGGTTCAGCTCGCCAGTTGATATGCGGCGGTTACGCGCTTCGACTACGCGATCGATCACGGTGTAGAGGCGGTCGATATGCTCACCGGTTTTTGCCGAGAGAAATACGATGGGAGCATAGGAGAGAAATTTCAGTCTCGCGCGAACCAGGGGCTCGTAATCCTGAACGAGCTTGTTCGCGTTCGCGCTTGCACCTCTTCCTCCGCGCTTCTTTTCGGCCGAGGATTTTTCCTGTGCGGCTTCGAGAGCGAGATCCCATTTATTCAGGACGATGATCACGGAGCGGCCGGATTGCTCGGCGTAGCTTGCGATGGTGGCGTCGTGCGATGTGATGCCGACGGAAGCGTCAGCGACGAGCAGAGCCACGTCGGCGCGTTCGAGGTGCTGACGCGCCATGATTACGCTCAACTTTTCCGCGATGAGCTTGGTCTTTCCTTTGCGGCGGATTCCAGCGGTATCGAGGAAACGATAGAGTTTGCCTTTGCGATCGAGGACGGTATCGACGGCATCGCGCGTGGTGCCGGGCTCGGGCGAAACGATGGAACGCTCGGAGCCGACCAGTTGATTCAGAAGCGTGGATTTTCCGACGTTGGGACGGCCGATGATGGCGATGTTGACGTACGGCTTTTCTTCCACCACTTCCCCACGGGGAAAATTCTCGGTGAGGAAATCGAGAAGCGTGTCGAGACCGAAGCCGTGCTCGGAAGAAATGGGAAAAATTTCGTCGCCCAATTCGTAAAACTGCGCGGCGAGGTCGGCTTGCTTGGGCATGTCGACTTTATTTACGGCAAGGACGGGAGGCTTGCCGGCGCGGCGAAGAAGGAGCGCGAGCTCTTCGTCGAGGGGCGTGGGGCCGGTGCGGCCGTCGACGACCTGGACGACGCGGGTCGCGTTTTCGATGGCGACGCGAGCCTGGCGCAGAATTTCTCCGGGGATGCCGGCCTTGTCCTCCGGGACGATTCCGCCGGTGTCGACGACTTGGAAGGAGCGGCCTTCCCAGTTTGCGGTGCCGTAAATGCGGTCGCGCGTGATGCCAGGCTCGTTGGTGACGATTGAGCGGCGCGTTCCAGTGAGGCGGTTGAATAGCGTGGACTTGCCCACATTGGGGCGTCCGACGATTACGATGGATGGCAGTTTTTCGGTCATTGAGTTCCGCACCCGATGATGGCGAGGGGCACTAGATTATCACTGATGGGTGCGGAATACGGACTTGTAATGCGTCTGCGGCGGTGGGTGCTTCTGACGAAAGCTTTTCGGTGTGTTACTTTAGAGGTTCGATCCTGCGGTCCTACGCATGCCTAAAGCATCCATCTCGAAGAAAGCTGCCGCTGAAAAATCCGAGGAAGTAACGATCGAGGATATTTTTGGCGCGAGCGGGCTGCTGGAGAAAAGCCATCCGGGATATGAATTTCGCTCATCGCAGCTAGAGATGGCGAAGATGGTGGATGAGGCGTTTCAGAAGCGGCAGCACGCCATCATCGAGGCTGGCACGGGCACGGGCAAGACACTCGCATATCTGATTCCGGCGATACGCAGCGGGCGGCGCGTGGTGATTTCCACGGCGACGAAATCGCTGCAAGAGCAGCTCTTCAATAAGGATGTGCCCTTCCTGCAGAAGCATTTTGCACCGAATCTGAAAGCGGCGCTGATGAAAGGGCGCAACAACTTTCTTTGCCGCACGAAAGTGAATCAAATGGAGGGCCAGGCGGTACTGAAAGGCATTGACGAAATCGACTGGTTCTCGCAAATCCGCGACTGGAGCAAGCTGACGGAAACTGGGGACCGCAGCGAGTTGACGTTTCTGCCGGACGACGCGGAGTTGTGGCATCGAATCGACGCGCGCAGCGACTTGTGCACAGGACAGAAATGCAGCGACTTCAACCGGTGTTTCATAACCGCGATGCACCAGCGGGCGCAGGAAGCGGACTTGATTATCGTGAACCATCATTTGTTTTTTGCGGACCTAGCGATACGGCAAGACGATTTCGGATCGATTCTGCCGGAATATTCCGCGGTGGTGTTCGATGAAGCGCACGAGATTGAGGACGTGGCAAGCGATTACTTCGGGAGGCGCGTTTCGAGTTATCAATTCGAGGAGCTTTCGCGAGATACCGAGAATATGCTGCGGGTGCTGCGGATTGAAGCGGGGCCGATTCGCAAGCATTTGACGCGCGTGCGCGAACGGGGGCGAAGCTTTTTCGAGAATTTTCCGGAGCGCGAAGGGCGGTTCGCGTTTGGCGCGGCGGAAAGAAAAACATTTCTCGAACAGCATCACGAAGCGTTTGACGGCTTGGCCGCCGCGGTGAAGCGAATCGAAACGGAATTATCAGCAATGACGCCCAAACCCGAAGAAGTGATCACACTTGCGCGTCGCGCTGCGGAGCTACGGCGTGAGCTAGAGTTTTTGATGGAGAGCGAAGAGAAGAGCTACGTCTATTGGTACGAGCGCCGGGGAAAAGGCGTGATTCTAACGGCGACGCCGATTGACGTGAGCGAAATCCTGCGCGACAAACTTTTCGAGCAGTTTGACAGCGTCGTGCTAACGTCTGCGACGCTGGCGGTGGGCAGCCGCTTCGATTATCTGAAGCAGAGGCTGGGAGTGTTGCCTGCAAAGGAAGTAGTGCTGCCACAGGAATTCAATTTCCGAGAGCAGGCGCTGCTGTACATTCCTGCGGGAATGCCGGACGTCCGGCATGAAACGTTTTCAGCACGGTGCGCGCAGGAAATTGTGAAGCTGCTGGAAATTTCGCAGGGGCGCGCGTTTTGTCTTTTCACAAGTTACGCGCAGATGAGGGATGTTTACCAACGCGTGTCTGGTTTGGTGGGGTTCCCATTGTTATTGCAGGGGACGGCGCCAAAGTCGGTTTTGCTGGACCGTTTTCGGACGACGCCGAACGCGGTGCTGTTTGCTACCGCGAGTTTCTGGCAAGGCGTTGACGTGCCGGGGGCGCAACTTTCCTGCGTGATCGTGGATAAGCTGCCGTTTGCGGTTCCTAGCGATCCGATCGTGGCAGCTCGGGTGCGGGCGCTGCAAGACGACGGGCGGAACGCGTTTGCCGAATATCAAGTCCCGGAGGCGGTGCTGGCGCTGAAGCAGGGCTTCGGGCGGCTGATTCGGTCGAAGACAGATCGGGGAATTCTGGCGATCCTCGATAACCGAATCTCGCGGATGCAGTATGGTAGAATTTTTCTAGAGTCCCTGCCTGAATACAAGACCACGCAGGACCTGGCCGAAGTGGCGCGCTTCATGGATTCAGAGTAGGCAACCGCGATGACTAAGGCTGGAAGGACAGTGCATGTACGAAGTTAGCGTGGATGAAACGTTTGCCGCGGCGCACAATTTGCGCGGATACAAAGGGAAATGCGAGGACCTGCACGGGCACAACTACAAGGTGCGCGTGACGTTGGCGGGCAAAGAAGTTGATTCGGTGGGACTGCTTTACGATTTCGTGCACCTGAAGCAGGTGATTCAAAGCGTGATTCGTTCGTTGGATCATAAATATTTGAACGAGCTTTCGCCATTCGACGTCGTAAATCCGTCCGCGGAAAATATCGCGAAGTACATTTACGATCAGACTGCGAAACAGCTTAACCAAGCGCCGAACGGGGCAGGAGTTTCCAGCATTACGGTGTGGGAAACGGATGTGACGGCGGCGACATACCGGCCCTGACGCGCAAGCGGCGAACGCGGAGCCGAACACGGGAGCTGTAGAAGGTATAGAGATATGAACCGAGCGCTTCTAATCATCGCGATTCCTGCATTTCTTGTCTCCATTTTCTGGCTCACGATCGGGTGGGGATGGAGAACAGCACTGATCGGCGGCTGCTTGGAGCTTGTGGTTGCGATCGGAGCAGTCGTTTACCTGAAACGCCGCAACAACGAGCCACCAAATCCGAGGTGCGGCGGAGTGATAGAGTAGACGCGGGAACCGTGGTTTGGCGATGGTCATCACCGAAATATTCAAATCGATTCAGGGCGAAGGTACTCGCGCGGGCTTGCCTTGCATTTTCGTGCGACTGACGGGCTGCAATCTTCGGTGCACGTGGTGCGACACAGCGTACGCGTTTCATGGCGGGACGAAACATTCTATCGAAGAGGTCCTCGAGAAAGTTCACGCGCTGGCTGGAGATCGAGAGAGGCGCGTAGCGCTGGTCGAAATCACAGGTGGAGAGCCGCTGCTGCAGGCGGAGACTCCCGCGCTGGCTGAGAAATTGATCGCTGCTGGTTACAGCGTGATGATTGAAACGAGCGGCGAACAATTCGTGGGTTCTTTGCCGGATGGGGTAATCAAAATTGTGGATGTAAAGTGCCCGGATTCAGGCGAGCCGTACACATTTGACATGGCGAATTTGGAAGCAGTGGGGGCGAATGACGAAATCAAATTCGTGATCTCCACTCGCCGCGATTACGAATTCGCGCGGGATTTTGTGAAAATGCACCGGGTGGCAGAGCGCGTTCACGAGGCCCTTTTTTCGCCGGTGTTTGCTGATCCAGGCGGCAAATGGCCAGGACTAACTGCGCGCGAGCTGGCAGAATGGATCTTGAGCGATGGATTGCGCGTGCGCTTGGGGCTACAATTGCACAAATTCATCTGGGATCCGGCGATGAAGGGCGTTTGAGACAAGCATCGTGAGTGAGAAACCCAAAGCGGTGGTATTACTGAGCGGGGGAATGGATTCGTGCGTCACTGCGGCGATCGCGAATGAGTCGCACGAACTTGCGCTGTTGCATGCGAGTTACGGCCAGCGGACCGAGCGGCGCGAGCGGCGTGCGTTTGAGGAGATTGCGGATTTTTACGGCGCCGACGAACGTTTATTGATCCGGCTGGACTCGTTGGCGCAAATGGGGGGCTCGGCGCTTACCGATCCAGATATCGAAGTGCCTGACTCTGGAGAATCTCTCAAGCGCGCGAGTGGAATGCCGGTCACGTATGTTCCGTTTCGTAACGCGCATTTCCTTTCTGCCGCGGTGAGTTGGGCGGAAGTGATTGGCGCGAACGCGATTTTCATTGGCGCAGTGGCGGAAGATAGTTCAGGGTATCCGGATTGCCGGCCGGAGTATTATCGGGCATTCGGGGAACTGATACGGCAGGGAACGAAGCCCGAGACTCGAATTGAAATCGTGACGCCGGTAATAGCCATGCGCAAATCGGAAATCGTCCTCCGCGGCATGGCACTTGGCGCGCCACTCGGGCTGACGTGGTCCTGCTATCAATTTGAGGACGAAGCGTGCGGAACGTGCGATAGTTGCCGGCTGAGGCTTGAGGCTTTTGCTGAGGCGGGAGCAAGCGATCCTATCGCCTATCGAGCGAGAGTTGCGCAATAATAGGCGGCGCAATTACTGAGCGAGGAGATTTGCACATGAGAAAACTGATTCGTGTTTGGACAGCGCTGACAATGGTTCTTTTGTTTGCCGGGATCGCGCTGGCGCAAGACACCGGAAGGTTGAACGGGGAGATTTTTGATAAGGACGGCAAGCCTTATCCGGGTGTGAGCGTCGAGATCAAGAGCGTGGATACCGGGCAAACGTTCAATTTGAAAACCGACAAGGATGGGAAGTTCGTACAGCTTGGCCTGCGGGTAGGCATCTACACGATCTTGCTCGTCAATGAAAATGACAAGCTGCACTACGGACCTATAAGATTTGCGGTAGATCCTACCAAGGAAAATAATTTCAGAATGAGCGTCAAAGAACAGATGGCTGCGGCAGCGGCTGCGCATCCGGAAGAAATAAAGAAGCGAGCGGAAGAAGAAGATAAATTTAAAGCCATGAAGGGGCACTTTGACGCGGGAATAGCGGCAATGGCAGAAGCAAATGATCTGCAGAAGCAGATCAAAGCCGCACCGGCTGACCAAAAGCCGCCGCTGCAGGAAAAGCGCGCTGCCGATTGCCAAAAGGCGGTTACGGAATTCACGCAGGCTGAACAGGGAGTCGGCGCCAAAGAAGTTGCCAACCACGCAACAGTCTGGCAGGACATCGGCGCGGCTGACGAGTGTATTGGCCATTACGACGAAGCTGCAGATGCTTTCCAGAAAGCAGTCGATTTGAAACCTCAGGCCGCTTATTACGCCGGACTCAGCACAAATCTTGCAAATTCGGCCGCGGCTCAGACGGACCCCAAGGTCGCTGAGAGCAAGCTTGCAGACGCGAATGCAGATTGTGAAAAGGCGCTCGCGCTAGAACCGGCAGCGGGAGGGACCTGTTATAAAAACGTTGGTATCGTGCTCAACAATAAGGGCCGGTCGAAAGACTCGGTCGTGCCACTGCAGAAGGCAACACAGGCCAATCCACAGGACGCCCAGGCGTGGTTTCTGCTGGGCGGCGCTCTCTCCGCGGGTATTGAGCCAAAGCAAGAAGGCGAAAAGATGATGTATATCATTCCACCGGGAACGAAAGAGGCCTACCAGAAGTGTATCGATCTGGCTCCCAATACGCCGCTGGCGGCACAGGCGAAAGAGGCGCTGGATGGGCTAGATGCACTGAGCGGCGGCGCGGACACAACCGTGTCGAAGAAGAAAAAAAAGAGCTAGCGGAATTTGGAAGGCGGTGAGCAGATTTTGCTGATACGCTGCCAGCGCCTTTCTTCTTCATGTGTTTTCAGCAGGTATTCTCTTATCTCGACCAGTACTCGCGGGAGTGCTATTCTTTCGCAGGCAATTTTGAGGATCTCGTGGGCGAAGTGAACTCGAATCAAACCAGAATGGAACGCCGCCGAAGTGATCGTGTGTTCGAGTCCGTGCCTCTGATCGTGCGTGGAATCGACCTGCTTGGCCAACCCTTTGAGGAGCGAACGGCCACGCTCGCTTTCAATCTCCATGGGTGCCGTTACTCCTCCAAACATCACTTGCCCAGGAACACGTGGATCACGCTTGAGCTACCACAGACGCCGCGGCGGCCGAATGTCCGTGCGCGAGTTGCGTCGGTGCAGCGTCCACATTCCATCAGGGATTTTTTTCAAGTCGCGGTCGAGTTGGAAGGTCCGGCGAATATTTGGGGGCTCAATGCGCCGCCCGCGGAATGGACCGTCACAGAACAGTCTTTGCACGGCGAAGATGTTGCTGCGAGAGACGACGTCTTAATCGCTGGAAGAGCAAGCGCGGAATCTGCATCGACTAACGCCACTTTCCTGGGAAACCCAATGAATAATCCGAACGAATCATATTCCGGCGGCGAACTTGGTGCCGTGAACAGCCCGCTTTTCCACGAGTTGCGCAAGGATCTCGAAGCACAAGCTAAGGAAGCCATCACTCAGGCGGCGAAGCAGGTGCAGGAGGAGTTTCTTCGAGCCGCCGAAGAGAGCGATCGGAAGCGAACCGAGGCGATGGAAGAGTTTTTCGGAAAATGGAGACCTCAGTTCGAACAAGCTCAGATCGATGCGCGTAAGGAACTTTCCAACGAACTTGCTGAACGGCAAGATGAATTTCTGAAAGAATTCAAAGAGGAGTGCGAGAAAAGTTTCGGCGACGTGCGCAAGCTGACGGAGGACCTCAATTTTCAAGCGGAATCGGTGCGACGTGAAACCGAAGCTGCTCGAGAGACGGCCAGCCGTTTAGCGGATGCTCGCCAGCAATTCGAATCCATGGAAGGCTCCCGGAACGCGAAGCCTGCCGAGGCAGAGACCTTCTGGGGAGTTTCGGCGTCCGGCGAAGATCTGACAGCAGCGTGGCGCGAGACTCTCGTACAGGAAATGAGCGCTGCGCGCGCGCAGTGGAATGAGTTGCTGCAGTCGTCGCTCGACAGCAATGTGCAAAGGCTGATTGAGCAGATTACCCAACGTTCGCAGGACGTGTTGCGCGATGAGGAATCGAAGATTCGCGAGCACGTCGCAGAGGCGCGGCAGCCGTTAGCGCAAATTTCTTCGGAGGCGCGCGAAACATTCGCTGCTATCAAGGCGTCGCTCGATCAGGAGGTGGCGCGCGCTCGCGCGTCGTTGTCCGAGATTGAATCCGCGGCGAGCGGAACAAAGGAGTATTCGGCGCAGTTGGAAGCAGCGAGCCACGACACCTTGAACGAGCTTCATCGCCGATTGGAAAAGATCCTGGAAGCGCAGACCGCTGAACTGAACCGGCGAGCAGACAGTCTTGCCGCTGGGATGTCACAACGCGTTGGGCCGGCGTTGGACACCATGCAGCAACAATATTTGGATCGAACGTTGGCGCAGGCAAATGCGAAACTCGCTCCTCACCTGGAGCGCGTGCCGGAACTGCTTCGAGAACTCGCTTCTCGCGAGGCGCAAGCGGAAGAGGGTCTCCGGCTGCATCGCGAGCGATTGCGCCAGGCAGCAGAGAACAATCAGCGCGAGGTTACCTCGCAGATGGCCGCAACGCTTGCCGAGGTGCGTAACGGTTTTGAATCCGCGCGCCAGGAAGCGCTAGCCAAGTGGAATGTAGAGCTGGATGCCAGCGGTGTGCGCGCGGCTCATGCTGCTGGTGAATCGATCGGGCGCAGCTCGGAATGGTTTCAGCAGGAAGCGCGGGCGCGATTGCAGGTGCTTGTGGAGCAGACGATCACTTCAGCCGCGGCGGGATTCGATGAAAAGACGGGCGAGGCAGCGAAGAAGTTCGGGAGCCAACTCGCCGGAGAATCTGCAAATCACCTGATGCAAATTCGCGAGCAGGTGCAGGGTGTAGCCACGGAAGTGGCGATTAGCACGCGAAGCGAATTCGATAAAGCCGCGGAGGTTGCCGCGAGTTCGTTCGGCCAGGTCTTGAGGGATATTTCCACGGAGCAGGCGGAGCAGTTCGCGGATTCCAGCCGGAACGCAGTGCGAGACAGTACCCAGGAATTCGAACGTTCCGCGCAGCAAATCATTCAACAGCTGGAGACGAGCGCGGGAGATTCGGTTGGGCGGTTTCAAGCGCTAATCGAATCGCAGCTGGGAACAAGCGTGGAGCAGGCTCGCGCCGCTCTTTCCGCTGAGTCTGCGTCGGCTTTGGAAAGTTATCGAGCGGAACGCGATGCGCACCACAAGGAGTGGGCGGAAAATCTCAGTCAGCTCAGCAGCGATGCGCTCGCCAAACATCAGGAGCGGTTGGAAACTGCGGGCGATTCGTGGATGGTTTCCTCGGTGCGCAAACTTAGCGAGCACGGGCAAAACGTTATCGAATCGATGCTGCGCTCCGCCGATTTGGCACTCCGTGAATCGTGCTCAAAGGTCTTCGACGGTCTGGCCGAAATATTGCGTGAACGGTCGGCGAGTGCCGCAGGAGTTTCAGGGATCGCTGGTTTCAAGCAAGGGCCTTCGGTGAGCGGCGACGCCGAATCATAGCTCGCAAATTAGGGCCAATTGGGATTAGGCTGATCAGAACTCCACGGGCCAGACTTGGATTTTCTTCCCCCGAGAATACTTTTCCGTGTGTTCGCCTGGACTTCTATTTTTTGTCCACGATTTCGCGAAGCGAATTGGCAACGTGTCTGACTTGTTCGTCACTCATGCTCGGAAATAGAGGCAGACTCAGGACGCGGTCGCAGGCACGCTCCGTATGGGGGAAAGTTCCGGCTGGATCTCCCAGAGACGAGTAGGCTGGTTGAAGGTGCACGGGTTTGGGGTAATGTATCGCCGTCTCAATTTCCCTTTCGGCGAGTTTTGTAATAACCGAACAGCGGTTATTTACGTAAATCACGAACTGATGATACGCGCACTCATCTCGCGGATCATCAACGGGTAATTCGACTCTCGCATTTTGCAGAATGCCGCGATATTCGCGAGCGATAGCCTGACGCCTTTCGGTCCATGCATTCAAATACCGCAGCTTAATACGCAGCACAGCGCCTTGAAATCCCTGCATGCGATAGTTGTATCCGACGAACTCGTGGGCGTATCGCGCGGTCTGTCCATGGGAACGCGCCGCCCGTGCGAACTGGGAAATAAGATCGTCGTTCGTCGTCAGCGCGCCGCCTTCGCCGTACGCCCCCAAATTCTTTGTGGGATAAAAACTGAACGCGGCGGCATCGGCGAGACCGCCAACGCGCTCGCCGCGATAGAGCGCACCGTGGGCTTGCGCCGCGTCTTCCAGGACGCGAACGTTATGCCGCGCAGCAATAGCACGAATGGCGTGCATGTCCGCGGGGCGGCCGTATAAATGAACCGGAATTATGACCCGCGTGCAGCGGGTTATGGCCCGCTCGATAAGGTTCGGATCAATATTTGCGGTGGCGGGATCGATGTCGACTAGAACCGGCTGGGCGCCACAATAGGTAATGGCCTCGGCGGTGGCGAGGAATGTATTCGGAGTTGTGATCACTTCGTCGCCGGGTTGTACTCCTAGCGCGAGCAGGGCCAGATGAAGAGCCGCAGTTCCGCTACTAAGCGCAACGCAGTGTTTCGTCCCGCAGAATTCGGCGAATTCTTTTTCGAAAGCCTCGACTTCCGGACCTTGAACAAACGCGGACGCCTGGCAGACGCGGTCTAGAGCGGGGAGAATTTCGTCCCGCAACTCGGCATATTCAGATTTGAGATCGAGAAAAGGCACTTTCATGTGTTCGGCACCCACGGTACGAACAAAAACTGTACTGCACGGCAGCCGCCTCCACAAGCCCCGCAGCCTTGCAAGCCGTGCGCTAATAAATTTCTTATGTAGAGAGGCCATGTTATCGTTTTAGAGCCATGGCAAGCGCGCCTTTGCCCTACCGAAGAAAATCCGACCATCGGGAACACGCCCGACCAGCCGCGGGGGAAAAGCTTCGTCTCTCGGTAATCATTCCTGTATTCAACGAACGAGCCTTCATAGAAGAATTACTGCTTCGCGTTCAGGATTCGATGCTGGCGGACGAGATTATAATCGTGGACGATGGCTCTTCAGATGGGACTCGGCAGCTTCTGCGGGATTTGAGCGACAGAAAAGCGCAGGGCGATGAGGCGATGGAAATTGGAGAGACGCGCGCGCGTTTCCGGCTCGACAGAGTGCTATTTGTTTTTCAAGAAACAAACCAAGGCAAAGGCGCGGCGCTTCGACGTGGATTTGCGGAGGCAACGGGCGACGTTTTTCTAGTGCAGGATGCGGACCTGGAATATGACCCAAAAGATTATCCCAAACTTTTGGAACCGATCCTCGACGGCCGCGCCGATGTGGTGTATGGATCGCGATTTCTGGGCGGGCCGCAGCGCGTGCACTTCTTTTGGCACATGGTCGGCAACAAATTTCTGACTTTGCTGTCTGACATCGTGACGAACCTGAATCTGACGGATATGGAAACTTGCTATAAAGTGTTCCGGCGCGAGGTAATCGAAGGCATGCGGCTGAAATCGAACCGTTTCGGATTCGAGCCGGAGGTCACGGTAAAAGTCGCTAAAGGGAAATGGCGAGTTTACGAAGTCCCCATTTCCTATTCGGGCCGGTCCTACGAAGAAGGGAAAAAGATTACGTGGCGTGATGGGTTCGTGACGCTCTATGCGATTCTTCGATACGGGCTGTTCGACTAAGTTCTTCTGAATTGAACTCTTCGAAATTCTTCTAGATATGAGTGAGAGTGCCGGTTATTTTTGTGCGGCGCAGAGCCCATGAGAAAACGACGAACGACAGCGGAATTAGAATCGCGGCGAAGAGGAGCAGGGCCGCGATAGAAGGAAAAAGCTCTCGCCAACCTGCTCCGGCCAACAATGCGGCACGCATGCCCTCCAGCGAATACGTGACAGGAATCAATCGCGCCAACATTCGCAAGGGCGTAGGCAAAACCGATACCGGATACATCATTCCACCGAGCAACCCGGAAACTCCCAGGACAATCCATTTTGCGGGATTGCCGCGCTTAAAGAGGATAGAGTAGCCGGCCGAGAGAATTCCCAAGCCGGCGAATGCCAGAATCGAGGCCAATAGAATGGCCAGCGCTCCCGGCCAATTAGCTGAACGCGGGGCGAATCCGAAAAGCAGCGCGCCCCATGCGAGATATACGCAGGTCCGAAGGGCCAGCGCTGCAAACGGATAGACTGCCGAGCCGGCGAGAATCACCGGAAGCGGGGTCTGCGTTACGAGCAGGGCTTCCAAAGTGCGATTCTGGCGCGCTTCTTCAATGCTGGCATCGAAGGCACTGAGCGAGACGCTCAGGTAATCAAAAAAGGCGAATCCAACCAACGCGAAAGCAAAATAATTCGCGCCGGCGGGCAGCTCGCGGGATAACTCCGGGCTCTGGACGAAGCGCGATAAATAATAAAACGTCGCCACACCAAACAGGGCTTCGATGATTTCGAGCAACAAAGCGCCGCGATAGCCGCGCGCAATCGCGAAATCGCGCCAGAAGAATGCGGCTATTTTCCTGAGATTGGAACCGAGATTCACTGCGCCGCCTCCGGCGACGCGGCGTGACGCAGGAGACTCGAGACTGCGGCCGCAAAATTCGGTGCGTGGATCGAAGCGCAAAGTCCGCGGGGCGAATCGAATGCGACCACGCGGCCGGCGTCCAACAAGACAACGCGATCAGCGATTTCTTCAACCTCGCTCAAGGTATGCGAGGCAAAGAGAAGAGTGGTACCGCGAGCGCGGACGAGGTCGTCTTTTAATAGCCGGCGAAAATCCGCAGCGGCCAGGGGATCGAGGCTGCGCGTGGGCTCGTCGAGCAATAGAACAGCAGGGCCGTGAAGCAAAGCTCGGGCCAGCCCGAGCCGATGCATCATGCCGGTAGAAAATGTTCGGACTTGGCGGTCCAAGTGGTCTTGAATGCCCATCGATGCGGCAATGATTGAAATTTGTTTTCGTGTTTCGGCAGGACTTAAGTTGTTCATCGCGGCAAAAAACACGAGATTTTCGCGGGCGCTCAAGCGGCTGTAAAATCCTTCGTCTCCTCCGGTATGGTAACCGAACTGGCGACGTACTTTCGTGGTCTCGCGCTCTATGTCAAAGCCGCCGAGGGTAGCATTGCCTCGAGTGGGAACGATCAAGGTCGCAAGGATCCTCAGCAGAGTAGATTTTCCTGCGCCGTTTGGACCGATCAGCGCCACGACTTCTCCCGGCTCAACAGTGAAAGAGACTCCTGAGAGCGCTTTTTCCGTGGGACGCGTTACGGGCTGCAGGAGTGCGCGCCAGCCTGATAAAGCAGGCGGAAAATATTTTTCAATCGCTGTGACGGAGATGGCGTGCGACGGCATCCTGGTGGTTATATCCGAGTTTACCGCGCCGAATCCAGCTCCGTCGTTGCTGTTTGGCAGAAAGTCCGGGTAGAATAGGATTCGCGTGTGCGAACTTACCTGGCGTGGTACGTTCCGACCGTTCGCGCACTGCCGGCTCAACCGGCAAGATTAATCACCCAGCCCTTAAGGACTTCGGCGCCCGGATGGACGCATCTCTCTCAGTGCATTCCGTTGTAGTCGCTGCCGGCGAACAGGTGTCGTGTCCGCTGGGAGAAGAATCTGCGATATTGAATCTGAAAAACAGCGTCTATTACGGTATGAACGCAGTAGGAACGCGAGTCTGGGCTCTGCTGAAGCAGCCACGCAGCATCGAGGAGCTTCGGGACACTTTATTGGCCGAATATGAAGTAGGCGCCGAACTTTGCGAGCGAGATCTTTTGGATTTGTTGGAGAAAATGCGCAGTGAAGGATTGATTGAGGTAACCGGCACGGTCAATTCCTGAGTCGGTTTCTTTAGCACTTCGTCACTTTCGTTGTCCGGATCACATTCGGTTTTGCAGGTGCGCGACTTTCTGGGGAACGGCGGGTTGAGGTTGAAAATGGGTATTTGGCAAAGGTTTTGGAGACTGAGTGGGTTCGAGCGAGGCGTCGTGCTCGAAGCGGCAGCGTGCTTGCCGGCTACGTGGGTAGCTTTGCGCGTCGCAGGTTTTCGGCGCTGGAAAAGCTTGCTGAGTTGGCTTGCCCCTAGGATTGCGACTGGTTCGGCGGCGTCCTATGTTTCACTGGACGAGACAGCGCGTCAGATTGCGCGTTTGGAAGGGGGGGCAGCGCGAAATCTTTTTTTCAGCACAAATTGCCTGGAACAGTCGCTCGTACTTTGGTGGCTGCTTCGAATACGCGGCATTGCGGCAGAATTACGTATCGGCGCGCGGAAAGAAGCAGATCGTTTCGAGGCTCACGCTTGGGTTGAATTTCACGGACTGATTCTAAATAACCTGGGAGAAGAACATCTCCACTTTGTGCCGTTCGAGGGCCAGGCAATATCGATGGGGACGCAAACACATTGAGCGGAATCGCAGGCATGTTTGACCGAAGCGGCGCGGCGGTCGATCGCGCGCTGCTGTGGGCCTTCACTGATTTCCTCTCCTACGTGGGCCCAGATGGTCGAGATACGTACTCGAACGGGTGTGTCGGGTTCGGGCACACAATGCTGCGAACTTCCAGAGAGTCCATAGGCGAGCGGCAGCCGGGGAACCTCGACGGGCAGTTTTGGATCACCGCTGACGCGCGAATCGACTGCCGTGATGAACTGAATCGCGAATTCGAACAGGTCGCGCCAAATCACCGCCGAGTAACAACGGACTCCGAATTAATTCTGAAAGCTTATGCTCTATGGGGCGAGGAATGTGTTGAGCACCTTCGTGGGGATTTTGCGTTTGCGATCTGGGATGCAAGAAGAAAAAGGCTTTTTTGCGCGCGCGACCACTTCGGACTGAAACCTTTCTTCTATGCGGAAATTGGCGAAGTTTTTGTTTTCAGTAACACGCTGAATTGCGTTCGGCTGCACCCGGAAATATCCGACGAATTAAACGACTCAGCTATCGGTGATTTCCTATTGTTCGGGCTGAACTGCGACCTGACGACAACAACTTTCCGCGATATCCGCAGGTTGCCGCCGGGACATTGCGTTTCCGTGTCCGCAGAGGGTATTAGAATTCGACAGTATTGGACTGCGCCTACCGATGGCAGCATCCGTTATCGCCATGCCGATGAATACGTTGAGCATTTTCAATTTCTGCTCAAAGCCGCAGTTGCCGATCGTTTGCGAGTTGACCGTGCAGGAGTTCTGCTGAGCGGAGGGTTGGACTCGGCGGCTCTCGCCGCCGTCGCGCGCGAGGTTTCCGGGAATGGCTCTGACGGCGCGGACTTGCGTGCGTACACGATTATTTACGAGCCGTTGATTTCCGATAACGACGGAGTACACGCGCAGAGGGTGGCGGATTTTCTCAATATTCCGATCCGGTTCCTTGAGGTAGACGCGCTTAAGCTCTTTAAGCGTTGGAACGATCCGGAAGTGAGCAGCCCAGAGCCGGTCGACGATCCACTTTTTGCCGGTTTGTTCGATCAATACAACATGATTGCGCGTGATTGTAGAGTAGCGCTGTGCGGCGAGGGCAGCGACAACCTGATGCATTTTCAGATGCTGCCCTACGCAAAGCATATGCTCAGGTCGGGAGATTTCCGCGGGCTGCTCCGAGAGATGCCGCGCTACCTGCGGATGCGGCCTTCCGTTTGGCCAGGAGTTCGCCGCCGTTTGAAAGGTTTTGTCGGCAAAGATCCAAAAGCGCCAATTTTCCCTCGATGGCTAGATCCCGATTTCGTTGGGCGTCTCGATCTGAGAGCAAGGTGGAATGAGTGGAGTGAATTACCGATGCAGCAACCCCATCCTATTCGTCCAAAAGCCCAGGCTTCGCTTTCCATTCCTCAATGGGCGAGCATGTTTGAACAGGAGAGTCCGGGCGTGACGCATTGTCCGGTGGAGACGCGCTATCCGTTCCTCGACTTACGGGTGGTCAACTATTTGCTCGCGCTTCCCCCTTTTCCTTTTTGTTTTGAGAAGAACCTGTTACGCGACGCAATGGCGGGACGGTTGCCGGAGAGCTGCCGGCGTCGGCCCAAGACGGCTCCTCGGTTCGATCCGTTGGTTCGGTGCTTACGTCAACCGAACGCGGTAGAGATATTGGATCAGGTACAATGGGGTACTGAAATGAATGGTTATGTAAAGCGCCCGGATCTTGAGCAATTGCAACGAGAAAGCCGCTCGGAGCAGGTTGCGCTAGACCTTCGCCCGCTTTGTCTCAACTTTTGGTTGCAGTCATCGCGCAGAGTCCGGTATAACTGGCTGGCGGAGGCTCGCAATGCCTAAGCAGGCCATACAGGAGTTTAAGAAGCCCTATACCCCTCCTGTTTTAACTATTTATGGAACGGTTCGAGAGCTAACGCAACAGAAGGGTTTGCGTGCAACTAGAGACGGCGGCAAATTCCCGACGATTAAAACGCACATGTGAACGAGGTTTTACGAAGCCGTTTTATCTTGGGCTTGTGCAAGGCTAGATTAATCAAGTTAGCAAGACCGGATTGCTGTTAGCCGCGAATGTTAGGCTCTTCAGTTTGGACGAAGTGAACTTCACCTACTTGGTCTTCGGTTTACGGCTTCAATCAAATCTCCCCATCCCGGAACTGATTCCTACCGTAACATCTGCGTCGAGTCCGGACGTGACCATTCTCATGGACGCTGCGCCGTGTATTGCAGGCGGAAATTTGACCCAACAAGGAACGTTAATCTACACGAGTGCTTACACAGATACGGCGGGGCAACCCGCGCTGCGAATCTGGGAACTTTCCGGCGGCGAAATTCTCCATCTGGTTTATTTCGATGACACGCAGTTTTGGATGAATCGCAAGGGAACAGAACTGTGGGCCAAATGGCCGAACAACCTCACAATCGAAGACACGGCTACCTATCTTCTCGGACCCGTGCTGGGACTGCTGTTGCGCTTGCGAGGAATGACTTGCCTCCATGCAAGCGCTGTTGCATTTGCAGATCGCGCGCTTGTTTTTGTGGGTTCCGAAGGAGCTGGAAAATCGACCACTGCTGCGCTGATGGCGCGGAAAGGTTGCGCTGTAATTTCCGACGACGTTGTAGCTCTTGTGGAGCGAGAGGGCTCATTTTACGTTCATCCGGCGTATCCGTATCTTTCCCTGTGGCCTGATTCAGTAACGATAGTTTACGGACCAGATAAGGAGCTGCCCAGTTTTTCGTCCAGCTGGGATAAGCGTTTGCTTTCGCTGGCCAGGAACGACCTTCGCTTCGAAGCGCAGGATTTGCCACTGGGGGCTATTTTCTTGTTGGGAGAAAGAGGCTCGGTGCTAAACGCGCCATTTCTCGAGGCAATGACGCCGCGAGACGGGCTGCTGGCGCTAGTGGGGAATTCGTACGCGACGAATCTTCTGAATAAAGAAATGCGAGCGCGCGAGTTCGAATTTTTCGGCCGCATGCTTCGGACCGTCCCGATCGGGCGCTTGCTGCCTCGTGAGGACCCGGCCCGGAGCGGGGAATTCTGCGACGCAATCCTGCGATCCTACGACACGTTAAGGGCTCACACTTAGCTGATTTCATTAGGGTCCAGCCGAGTCTTTTCTTCGTTCTGAGCGAGCGAACCCGACTCCGACAGTTTTTTCTTCCAAGCCTTCAATCCCAGGCGATTTCCGTTCACTCTTACCTGCGCGATAACCTAACTCTTATCGGCTGCATCATAAGGCCCGGGAATGGCATACTCGGCACCGGATTTTTTGGAGGATATTGGAAATGAAGAAACTGATTGGGCTTTTCTTGTTGGGCCTAATTTTTTGTGTGCCGGCCATGGCTCAGGACGTACCGAAGTACGAAATCGGCGGAGGCGTCCCGTACAGATCGTACGATCAGTTCAGCGGAGTAAGGATCAATATGCCGGGTTGGGAAGCCTATGGCGACCGCCACATCTGGCGCTTTATCAATTTGGCCGGCGATATTGCCGGTACCTACAATCGAACCAGTTCAAGCGGCAGCGTCAATAAGACAAATTCCAGCACGGACATTTACAGTTTTCTGATCGGCCCGCAACTGTATCCCTTCGGCCATAAACATAAGATAACTCCCTTTGCGCATGTTCTGTTCGGAGGAGGTTATTTCAGTTTTCGTCTCACCCAAGTGGGGTTTAATCCCTTTAGCACATCGTATTTCGGGCCGGTGTGGATGGGAGGGGGCGGGCTGGATTGGAAATTTAAGGAACACTGGTCCATCCGATTGATTCAGGCAGATTACGAGCAGTCGCGCTTTCTTTCCGGCGCCGGAGCCCAAACGAATTACCGCGCTTCGGTAGGGTTGATCTACCGATTCCACGAAAAGTAGCTTTTGGACGGCGGGCAAACTTCTCTCGCAGGAGTCGATTGTAATTTAGGCTTGCAGAGTAGGCGACGCTCAGTGCAGATTACGAGAGCGTGGAGATCACACTCGAGGGTAAGGGAGCGCGGGGGGCGCTGCTGATTGCAGCGCTGGCAATCGCTCTATTCTTTTCGTACCAAGGCGTCCGGCTTTGGGTTGCAGATTACCGAATTAATTCAAATCGCTTAGCCCTGATTGAAAGGGGCGCTGCCTTGGAGCCAGGTAACGCCGAGGCATGGGACATTTTGGGAAGATTCCGGCAATTGGATTTCGATGCCGGCGATCCGAACGAAGCTATCAAAGATTTCCAAAGAGCGCTCCACGATGATCCGCTCTCCTCATACTACTGGATGAATCTGGCCGCGGCCTATGAGGCGGCCGGAAACGATTCCGACGCGCAGAAAGCCTTCGAAGACGCCCAAGCCGTTTATCCGCTCTCTGCATTAGTCGCCTGGAACTACGGTAATTTTTTGCTTCGGGAACAACGGTGGACAGAAGGCTACGCCCAGATTCAACTGGCAGTTCGAACCGATTCAACTCTCTTGCCTCTAGCGATTTCGCGCACTTGGCGCTCGAATCAGGACGTGGACACGCTGCTCAATCAAGTGCTACCCGTCGACGTGAACGCATACCTCCAGGCGCTTGATTTTTTTGCTTCGATCCATGAAGCCGAGCCTGGGCTCAGGGTGTGGCAGCGATTGATAGCTTTGAGAAAGCCGATCGCTTTGCCGCTGTCGTTTTCGTTTTTGGACGAACTGATTCGCGCGGATCGGTCTGAAGATGCGAGTCGAGTTTGGCGCGAAGCGCTCGATGCAGCGGGCTTGGCCCATGAAGGGCTGGGAAACGAATCTTTAATGTGGGACGGGAATTTTACCGGTGACTTTACAAATGGAGGCTTGGGCTGGCGCTGGAACAATCCCTTAGGGGCAACGATTGATTTTGATTCCGCGCCGCCCGGGCACAGCGGACGTTCCGTGCGGGTAGATTTCGGAGGAGGCTCCAATCTCGAACTCCAATATCCGCTTGAATATGTTTCAGTAGAGCCAAATCGTACTTATCACTTCCTCGCGAACTTGCGGACGGAGGCAATCTCGACCGAAAGCGGCATGCGTTTTTCGATAGCCGATCCGAATCATTCCGGAATTCCAGCCTTAGAAACCGAAAATCTTACGGGGGATCATGCATGGACCCTGGCGGAATTGGACGTACCGACTGGAGCGCAGACACATTTCCTTACGGTGCGTTTATACCGCAATAAAAGCCGCCTTTTCGAGAATAAATTGAGTGGGACGGCATGGATCGCCGATCTCACGCTGGTACCCACGCGCGCTGACGCGGGACGGTCGCAACAATGAAGATTGTCCGAGGCGGCCTCTATGTTCTCATCGTGTTCAGCGTGTTGGCTTTCGGAACCGTGGAGGTTTGGTCGGAGTCTATTCTCGAAATGGGAGCCGGAATTTTGTTCCTGCTGTGGGCCGTGGTGTTCTTCAAGGATCTGAAAGCGAAAATTAATTGGAGTTCCGTGAACTGGCCGATTCTGGGCGTCATCGTGATCGGAGTGTTGCAACTTTGGTTCGGCTCAACGCCCTATTCTTTTTTCACACGGCTCGAACTGCTTCGGTTCGGCGCTTATCTGGTTCTATTTTTTTTGATGGCACAGTCGTTCCGTGAACGTGCGGAGCTCGGTAGATTGGTATGGTTTCTAATCCTGCTGTGTTTTGGCGTCTCTTTGCTGGGGATCATTCAACACTTCACGTCAGAGGGCACAATCTATTGGCTCCGCGAGTTGCGTTCAAAGGGCGAGCCATTTGGACCATACGTGAACCGCAATCACTTCGCAGGTTTTGTAGAACTAACGCTACCGGTCGGTTTGGCGATGCTGATTTTTCGCGGTCTGCGGCGGGACCTCTACCCGCTCGCGAGTATTTTGACGATAGTCCCCATCGGAGCGCTGATCCTTTCAGGCTCGCGCGGCGGCATCGTTAGCTTCGTATTTGAAGTGGCGGTGCTGTGGCTTTTGGCAAAGACGCACAGAGGCCCTGAAGGACCTCGCTTTAAAGCCGTCGCAATAGTTGCACTTGCGGCGGTAGCTCTGATCGCGTGGCTGGGGGCAGGGACAGCGATTGAACGGTTTTCCGTGGTGCGCCCGGGAGAAGTAACAATTGAGCGCCGGTTCTCCATGTCAAAAGGGGGGCTGCACATTTTTGAGGATCATCCGTTAAAAGGGGCTGGGTTGGGTGCGCTCGTGGCCGTGTATCCGCGATATGAAATTTTCTACGACGGCAGGCTGGTGGACCACGTTCATAACGATTACATCGAAATGTTAGCGGAAACCGGCGTCTTCGGCGGTCTTTGCGGCTTGGCGTTCTTATGGATTTTGTTTAGCGAGGCCAAGACCTCTTATATAACCGAACAGGGCCATTTTTCTCGCGCACTTCACGCCGGTGCCGTGACTGCGTTGTGCGGGATACTGCTCCACAGTTTTGTGGATTTTAATTTGCACATACCTGCCAACGCGCTTCTTTTCCTTTTACAGGTTAGTCTTGCAACCTCCGCCCCACTAATGTCTTCCGAGGCTGGACCGGTGCGACAGCGTACTCGCATACGCAAAACGGCTGCGGCAGCCGAAGCCTGAGGATCACGCCTCGGAAACCGGCCGGGGGCGCGACATAGTCGCCTAATATGCACCCCCAGGCGACAATGTCGAGCGGAGGGGTCCGACGACAGGGCCTTTCAGGGGCCGGGAATACTTGGAATTCTATTTGCCGCAGATAACTCTATTCAAAAGACTTCTGGCTCACGCGCAGAGTAGGAGATTTCCATAATTATTGACACATCCGAATGGCGTAGGCATAGTGTTTGTGGGGTTATCTGTCTTATGACTTTCACGGTCCGAACCACTTCGGGCTGGCTTAGAGCGAAGCCTGCCCTTTTAGCGCCGATCTTCTTTTTATTAGTCCTACAGCCGACGCACGCCCAAGCAAAGCTGCAAACGCAGCAACAAACGAACGAAAAAATTCAGGAACTGGCCGCCATGGCGCGCCCCCAAGTGTTGGAAACACCGATAGGGAGTGGCGACCTTCTCCATATTGACGTCTTTGATGTCCCGGAACTTTCCCGCGATGTGCGGGTTAGCGACACAGGGGATATCACTTATCCACTGGTGCCGGGAAAAATCGTTACCGTGGGGCTGACGTCATACCAACTTGAACAGAAATTGGCGCAACTCTTAATCGAGAACGGCTTGGTTTCCCATCCCCAAGTTTCGGTTTTCGTAAAAGAGCAGAACAGCCAACCCGTCACGCTGGTTGGGGCGGTACAAAAACCGATGGTGTATCAGGTGATCCGGCCTACGACATTGCTGGAGTTGCTTGCCGAGGCTGGCGGAGTAACAGATGTGGCGGGCAGCGATGTGATCGTCACGCGACCGGCTGCGTCTACGGACAAGAAAGCCGTCAATAACGATCTGAAGGGAGTGACACTAGACACTTCTTCGGATACTCAAACCATCACGATACGCCTGCAGGATTTGCTCGAATCGGGGAACCCAGCTTACAACATTTTCGTTTACGGTGGCGACACCGTAAGCGTTCCTCGCGCCGGCATTGTGTATGTGATGGGCGGAGGCATTTCGCAGCCAGGAGGATACATACTCCAAAGTCACGGGGAGCAGATCACCGTTCTAAAAGCGGTGGCATTGGCGCATGGCATGACAGGATTCGCAAAGGGCGATCAAGCAGTGATCATGCGCAAGAATTCCGACACCGGCCAAAAGGACATGATTCCGGTGCAAATCAAGAAAATCGAAAATCGCAAGGCGGACGATCTGCCGATGCAATCGAACGACATTTTGTATATCCCCGACAGCTTGGGACTTAAGATTCTGGCGAAAGGCGGGGAGGCTGTGATTGCCGGGGCCAGCATAGCGATTTATCGATATTAATCGGGCGTTTAGTTCAGGGATTGAGTGAGTTAGTTCAAGGAATACCGAATAAATGGAAGAGCCATCTAGAATCGTTCCGAGCCTTCGCGACCGCAAGGCCGCGGAGGCGTTAACCGTCATACCCGCGCCTTCGGTACTTCCGTGGGATCAAGTACCCAGGGAGCCGCACCTTCTTGACTACATCATTATTCTGCGGAAGCATCAGTGGTTAATCCTCACTTTTCTGCTGACCGTGGTGACAGTAGTCACCATCGCCTCGTTCAAAATGAAGCCTGTGTATGTGGCTGCCGCGCGCGTGGAAGTGGACAAAGAGTCGCAGAGTATGACGCCATTTCCGGATTCGAACTCTTACGATGCCTTCATAGACATGGAAAACTACCTGGAAACGCAGTCGAAAATACTCCAAAGCGAAACGCTCGCACTGCAAACAATCAAGTCCTTGGATTTGAGCCGCTATCCAGAATTCGGCGGCGGTCCAAATATGACCGCCTGGGCGCACAGCGGACCCGCGCCTCAACGTCCCGTCATTCTCGGCGCATTTCTCGGGCGACTCACCGTGAAGCGTGTTCCTAACAGCCGCTTGATTGAAGTAACCTTCGAGGCCCAGGATCCTCAGCTCGCGGCGCTGATTGTTAACACTCACCTGCATAACTTTGTGGAACAGAATTTCCGCAGCAAGTACGACGCGACGATGCAAGCGTCTAACTGGCTGTCCGGGGAACTCGAAGAGCTCCGGATTAAAGTTGAGAAATCAGAAAATGCCCGGATCGCATATCAACGAGCTAACCAGACATGGCAAATTGACGAGAAACAAGACATCACCACCTCAAAGCTTTCAGACCTAAGCAAGGCAGTCACCGAAGCGCAAACCGATGTTGCTCAGAAGGAAGCTTTGTACCGCATGGCTGTGTCCGGCAATGTGGACGCTTTGCCGGCCGCTCACGGCAGCGAGGTCCTTACCGAGTTACGCAAGCGGAAATCTGATATTGACGAGCAATATGCGGAAGCGCTAAGCCAATATGGCCCAAATTTTCCTAAGGTTCTACGAATCGCTGCGCAGCAGAAGGAAGTGAACGACGACCTCACCCGCGCTCGAAATACCTTGATAGAAAGCGTGCAGCAAGAATTCAACACAGCGCGCAGCCATGTGCAATTGCTTCAAGAAACGCTCGATAGAGAAAGGGCGGAGGCAAACGATCAAGCAGAAAAGCTGATTCAATACCACGTTCTCCAGCACGACGCGGAATCGAACAGACTGCTTTACGACGGCTTGCTCCAAAAATTGAAAGAGGCGACCATCACGGTCGGGCTTCGGTCGGACAATATCCGCGTCGTGGATCCTGCGTTAGCACCGAACGGCCCTTCCCGGCCCCAAAAGGCGCGCAATATTCTGCTGGCTTTTCTCATTGGGCTGGTGGGCGGTGTGGGTCTCGCTCTTTTCCGTGAATATCTCGATAACACCGTAAAATCGCCGGACGACATCGAGGCTCTGACGGGGTTGCCCTCGCTTGCGGTTGTGCCGGCGATGCCTGGTTTGAGTGCGCACCAGGGACGCCTATCGAAGCGAAATGGAGATGGAACCTCGCCAGCGGGTTCGGCGGGGCGCATCGAGTTGTTGTCATACGTCCAACCAAAATCTCAAATCTCTGAAGCTTTCAGAGCTTTGCGGACTTCGCTGCTTCTGTCGCAGGCGGAACATCCGCCGCAAGTGATCCTGGTGACTAGCGCGCTGCCTCGGGAAGGGAAGACTACAGCCGCGGTAAACCTCGCCGTTACGTTGGCACAGCTCGGAGACCGTACTTTGCTGATGGACTCCGATCTGCGTAAACCAGGAGTTCGGCGGGCATTGAATTTGACTCTGGGAAAGGATATTGGACTGAGTTCGTACTTGGCGGGAGTTTCAAGCTTGGACGAAGCCACCATTCAGCATCCAACGATAACCAATCTTTCGGCTCTCACGACGGGTCCCGTACCGCCCAGTCCCGCTGACCTGCTTTCTTCGCATCGGATGCGCGAAGCAATCGCAGAATTGCGCCGGCGATTCAAGTTTATCGTTATCGACTCTCCGCCAGTCATGGCCGCTACGGATGCAGTAATACTTTCCGCGCTCACAGATGGAGTGTTGCTAGTGGTGCGCAGCGGTGAAACACCGAAAGAGGCTTTCACGCGTACTCGCGATCTACTGGCGGCGGTGAAATGCCGGCTCCTTGGCGTGGTTTTGAACGCTGTTGACTCGAGTGCTCCGGATTATTACTACTCCTACCGCTATTATCCGTACGCGTACGGCTACGGGTATGGCGAGGATTCCGACAAAAAATCAAAATTTCCATCCGGCTCTGAAGAATCAAACGGACCATCAATCTAAGAGGTGATACCTTGCGCTACTTAATTACAGGCGGTGCTGGTTTTATCGGTTCTCATCTAGCAGAGGCGCTCATCGCGCGTGGTGATGAAGTTTTTATCCTAGACGACCTTTCCACAGGCAGCGTGGAGAATATTCGGCACCTGAAGAAACACGATCGTTTCCACCACGTTTTCGACTCCATCATGAATAAGCATCTTCTGGCCGAAATGGTGGATGAATGCGATGTAGTTTTCCATCTGGCCGCTGCGGTTGGCGTTCGGCTGATTGTAGAGAGCCCGGTGCGCACCATTGAAACGAACGTTCACGGGACGCAATTCGTCCTGGATGCCGCATCCAAAAAGAAAAAACTGGTCTTTGCCGCATCCACGTCGGAAGTCTATGGCAAGAGCGACAAAGTTCCATTCCATGAGGACGCAGATCTGGTGCTTGGTCCGACCAGCAAAGGTCGATGGAGTTATGCGGCGTCGAAGGCTCTCGATGAATTTCTCGCTCTCTCGTATTGGAAAGAGAAAAAACAGCCGGTGGTGGTTGCCCGGCTATTCAATACGGTAGGACCCCGTCAGACCGGGCGTTACGGGATGGTGCTGCCTAACTTTGTGCGCCAGGCTCTCGCAGGTGAATCGATTACAGTGTTTGGAACAGGTCAGCAATCGCGTTGTTTTTGCGATGTCCGGGATTCTGTCCAGGCGATCCTGCGACTCGTAGCGACCGAGAAGGCAATCGGGGAGGTCGTCAATATAGGCAACACGCACGAAATTTCGATCGAAGGGCTGGCTCGGCTCGTGAAACAGCGAACGAACAGCGAGTCGACGATTACTTATATCCCGTACGATCAAGCTTACGAGCCAGGATTCGAAGATATGCCGCGGCGCGTACCCGCGCTCGGCAAGCTCGAGCGGCTTACGGGTTTTCTGCCGACGATTCCCTTGAATGAGATCGTGGATGGCGTCATCAATTACTTCCGGAACAAGAAGAGTGCCGAAAACGGGAACAGTGTTAGTTCCGATGAATCCCGTTCGGTGGGCCAGATGGTGGCCGGATCGTCTGCCATCTAACTCCCGCAACGCGCTCTGCGGCATAGTAAGATTCCTGTGCAATCCCATGCGTTGTCACCGAATCCAAGTATCCTGGTGAAAAAACGATGAGGGCAACCTCGGCCACAAATCGAGTGGAGGGAACCGCTGCGATATTGCGATCGGGCAGGGCCGCGCTTTCTCAAGATGGGATGGACAAAAAGCGCACGAGCACCACGCTTTCCGTTATTGTCCCCGCTTACAACGAACAATATCTGGTCGCGGCGAGCCTCTCGCGGCTATTGGTCCTGAGCGAATCGCCGCTGTTGGATGAAATCAAAGTCATCGTGGTGAACGATGGTTCGACGGACGGCACGGCGGCGGCGATTGAAGCGTTCCGCACTTCGGTGGAATCGGGAAAAGGGGACCAAAAGTTTTCTTGGATTTGGCTGCACAGCGAAAAGAACGGCGGCAAAGGGGCATCTATTCGCGCCGCGTTAGCTCACGTGGACACCGAGCTTGTTGTGATTCATGACGCCGATCTCGAATATCATCCGGTCGATTTGTTGAAAATGGTTGAACTTTTCCTGATGGAGGACGCTGACGCTGTCTTCGGGTCCCGCTTCATGCCCGGTGGATATAAGCGGGCGCTGTTTTTTCGGCATGCGCTGGGAAACAAACTCCTCACTTTTCTATGCGATTTCGTCTCTGACGTAAATCTCACGGACATGGAAACCTGTTACAAGATGGTACGCGCGAGCTTGCTTAAGAGCATTCCACTGGAGAGCTCTACATTCGATGTTGAACCGGAACTAGCTATAAAACTTGCCAAACGCGGCAGCCGTATTTTTGAAGTACCTATCAGCTATTCCGGCCGAACCTATCGCGAAGGGAAAAAGATCAGTTGGAAAGATGGTGTGCGCGCTCTGTGGGCCATTTTCCATTACGCGATGTCCTCCCGAATCTATGTGGAGGACGAACAAGGCGCTGCAATTCTTGAACGACTGAATCGAGCTCCTCGTTTCACGCGCTGGATGGCGGATGTAATCCGGCCCTACATGGGAAATCGCGTGCTGGAAATCGGCGCGGGAATCGGGAATATGTCGGTTCATCTGATGCCGCGCGAAATCTATTGGGCCACGGACGTCAACTCTCAGTATCTGGATTATCTTTTGACTCTCCGGCCCACGCGGCCCGATATGCGAGTGGCTCGCACCGACGCGGAGGATAGGGAGACATTCCCCTCGGGACAATCCTTTGACACTGTCATTTGCCTCAACGTGATCGAACATGTGCGGAATGATACCGACGCTCTGCGGAATGTCTGGAACGCTTTGGAAGACGGCGGTCGCGCAATCATCCTGGTTCCTTACGGCCCCAAGCTCTATGGCAGTCTGGACGAAGTCTTGGGGCACTTTCGCCGGTACACCCAGGAACAACTCACGGAAGTGGGGGAGCGTGCCGGATTCCGTGTGGAGAAGATTCTGAAGTTCAACAGACCCGGAGTACCAGCGTGGTGGCTGAATGGACGTATCCTGCGACGAAAGACTTTCGGGCTTGGCCAAATTCGATTGTTGAATATCATGACTCCCATTTTCCGATTGCTGGACGATTGGCTCCCGCTTCCTCCGCTTTCCATTATTGCGATTTTGCGGAAGGGGGAAGGTAACCGGGGTTCTATAGAAGCTGTGACAACACTCGATCGCGATTCGAGTGTACCTTCTTCTAATTGACGAGAACTTTGCACCTAGAGTAAACAGAAGCGGAATCAAGTTAAGGAAACCAAAAGATCTTGCCGAGGTCCTCGAAATACGAAAGAACTCTGCTTCTGCTGTTCTTGCTTACTTTGCCGCTCAGTAACCCCTGGGTGCGCGGCGACGGCGTGGGATATTACGCATTCGGCCGGGCAATGTTGATTGGCGGCAATCTCGATTTCACAAAAGACTGGCTGGACGCAAACAGCAGTTTCCGGATGGGACGCGTCGGCTCTGACGGAAGCATAAACGAGAACCAGTTCACGGTGACGAGTCATCTGGATAATCATTTCACGATTGGGCCCGCGATCCTCTGGGCTCCTTTCCTAGTGACGGCTCATCTTTTCGTTGAGGCCAGCCACGTCTTCGGATCTCATGTTTCGGCCGACGGATTCTCCTCGCCCTACAGGATCGCGATGGCTTTGGGCACGGCTTTTTACGGCTTTCTAGCCATATGGTTTTCATTTCTATTGGCAAGAAAATATTGCGGCGAGAAGTGGGCGTTTGTCGCCGCTATCGGAATCTGGTTCGCAAGTTCACTTCCTGTATACATGTATTTCAACCCCTCGTGGGCGCACGCGCATTCAGCTTTCGTGGCGGCTCTGTTCCTGTGGTATTGGGACCGCACGCGAGCGGCGCGCACCTGGAAGCAGTGGCTGATTCTTGGGGGAATCGGCGGGCTGATGATGGACGTCTACTACGTAAGCGCAATTCTGCTGATCATTCCGTTGATGGAATCGCTGGCGGAGTACTGGAAAGGGTTGCAAGCGAGGGAAATCGACCGCGTTTCGAAATTATTTATCTGCAATGTAATTTTTGTCATAGCTATTTTTGTGGTTTTTGCTCCGACTCTTCTTACCAAGAAAATCATTTATGGAAGCTATCTCAATTTTGGCTATACCGAGCGATGGTTTTGGAAGTCCCCGGCGCTACTGAAGGTTTGTTTCTCCGCGGAACACGGTTTGTTCAGCTGGACACCGATTCTGCTCTTGTCAGTTGCGGGACTATTCTTACTAAGACGCTACGATCGGGATTTGAGCTTCTTCCTAGCCGGTGGTTTTCTGTTTTATCTTTACGCGATCGGGTGTTACGAAAATTGGTCGGGCATTTCGTCATTCGGCAATCGCTTCTTCATCTCGCTGACTCCATTGTTTGTCATGGGGCTTGCGTCCTTTTTTGGGTGGATCGCGAGCATGTGGCGCGATCGCCGAGCCACGACTTTCGCCTGGAGCGTGACTGCGTTGTTCGTATTGTGGAATATGGGACTAATTTTCCAGTGGGGAACACACTTGATCTCGTCGCGAGGCCCGATTTCCTGGCGGGAAGCGGCGTACAATCAGGTGGCAGTCGTGCCCGCGCAAAGCATACACACTGTGGAAGCATATTTGAGCCGACGCGGACGATTAATGGAGCGCTTGGAGCAACAAGACATGCAGCGGCTTAAAGAACAAAATAAAAAGCCCTCAAATCCGCCGCCAGTAGAAGATAACGAATGAAGCAATTCGCAAGGACAAGGACCTCCACAAGCACCACAGTTCGTTGAGCATTTAAATCCATGGGAACTCAACCGGAAAAAAGTAAATTAAGAATGCGGACGCGCGTTCTCCATAACACCGTGGCGTTACTCGGAGGCCGTGGAATCTCGATTGTCCTGTCAGGAGCGGCATCCGTTATTCTGGCGCGATATTTGGGGAGTGAAAAACTCGGGGAATTCGGCGCGATTTATGCCTACGCGACTCTCTTTGGATGGCTGGCGACATTTGGAATCGACACGATTATGGCCAGGGAAGTATCGATCGACCGCAATCAGGCTACAAACATCCTAAAAACAGGAACGATCCTCTGCCTTCTATTCGCAGCCGGCGCCACGATCTTATCCTTGGCAATGGCTCCTTTCGTAGGCTACAAAGGTCATTTATTTCCCCTGCTTGTTTTCGCCGTGATGGAAATGCTCCTGCTTTCACCGCTGCGTCTTTCCGGAGTTGTATTCCAGGTAGATTTGAAGCAATGGTATTCCGTGGGGATCAATCTCTTTCGGCAGTTTCTATGGCTCTTGTTGGTTGTAGTACTGGCGTGGTTGCAGTCCTCGCTTATTACGGTGATCGTGTGGCGATTCAGTACGGCGACTTTGGAAGCTATTCTGATCTGGGGTATCAGCCGTCGGTTTTTATCCCGGTTATCGGAGGTCCGGACAGATCGGGCGCGGATGTACCTAGCCAGCGCGGCACCTCTCGCTTTCAGTTCACTTCTGGCTTCCGTGTACATGCGCATCGATCAGGTGATGCTGCACAACATGGTGAATGACTCGGTTTTGGGCCAATACGTGGCCGCGGTCAGAGTGAGCGAGATGTTTGAAATGCTTCCGGCGGCGCTAATTGCTTCGCTGGTCCCAATTCTTTCGGTCTCGGCAAAAGATCACGAGGTTTTCCACGCGTATCTTGACCGGACGTTTCGCTATTTTTTAGTTCTGGCCGGCGGTATTTGCGTGGTGATTACGATGGGATCTGGCTCCATTGTGAACATTCTCTACGGCAAGCAGTTTGCTACGGCGGCACCGCTGCTTGCCGTCCTAATTTGGTCGGAGGGGAGCATGTTTTTTGCCGCAGTAGTGGTAAACGCTATGGTAGCCAGGGATCTTCAAAAATTCCTTTTGGTGCCGACAGCAGTAGGCGCATTGAGCAACGTGGCGCTGAATTTTTATTTGATACCCCGGTATGCGGCGCTAGGCGCGGCTTGGGCAACTTTGATAAGTTATAGCCTGGCATGGTTTGCAGTGCTGCTTGCTTTTCGACAAACACGGCCGCTGGTTCTGCAGGGCTTGCGATGGGCGGCCCCGGGATTTGCCCTTGCCGCCGGAGCAACCCGGGTAGCCGCGTCTGTACCGGGACCGCCGGCGGTGAAAATTGGTGTCGCGGTATGTTTATATGCGGTAGGAGTTGGGGTCTTGAAACTCTTCGGACGGGAAGATTTTGAGTACGCGTGGTCGGCACTGGCGCACAGGCGAGCAAAACCGGGACAGATCTTGGCAAGAAGACCATGAAGGGCCGGGTTTTCATATTGACATCGGTTTCACCCGATCGCGCAGGCGGCGCTGAGCATTTCGTCCGCGAAATGATCAAAGCGTCAGAAAGTAGTGGATACGAAGTTAAGGTCTTCCATCAGGGCAACTCGGAACCCAAATGGCTGGCAACTTGGTCGGGACGTCTCGGCACAAAAATCGCTGGCACTCTGAATGGATATTGGATCGGGAGGAATGCTAAAAAAAACCTCACCGAGAGTGTAGTCGTAGTGATTTCTAATGGCGATGTGGGGTATTACCCTCTTCGGTCTGCGACATCCCCCCGATTGGTTCATTTCTATCATGGGACGTATCGCGGGCAATCCCAAGCGATTCGAAGGTTTATTTCGAACGCAGGTTATCTGTACTTGAAATGGTGGAACTCAATGGTGCTCGAACGTTTCAGCGGAAGTGGCAAGATCGTGCTCACCTGTTCCGATCAGGTCTGTGGAGAAGTCGCCGAGTTTTTTGGACACGGAGCCATCGCAATGTGGTATCCGCTCGATCTGGATCGTTTCAAACCACTTGATCGCGCGGAGGCGCGCCGCCTCCTCGCCCTTCCAGAAGAAAAACCCGTGGGATTGTTTGTGGGCAGCACTCAACCCACTAAGGGCTTTCCGATGGTCCGAAAATTGGTTGAGGCGCTACCCGAGGTCTATTGGATTCTGGCATTGCGAGGTAATTTGCTAAACAACATGCCGTCTCAACCCAACCTGAAAGTGCTCCAGAACGTTCCCCACGAGAATGTATCTGCTCTTTACAACGCTGCCGATTTCTCGCTTTGCCCGTCGTTGTATGAGGGTTTCGGTTACGTTGTTGCGGAGAGTTTGTCATGTGGAACTCCGGTCATCGCTTCGCCGGGAGGAGCAAGCCGATTATTTCTGAAGGACCGTCCTTTTAATCACTTCTTAATCGAAGATCCGAACGATTTCTCGAGTTTTCAAGACGCCGTTCGCGAGGTGTTGGCCAAGCCCGAGTACTATAGGCGAGCCGTGATCGAACACATCCGCCCTCAGATAGAGAAGTTAATGGCGCCTGATAATTGGTGGCGCAGGTTTTTTGAGGTAACCGGGCTATGACCAAAATTACGGGCGCACCCATGAGTAGAAGCTTGGTGGTAGCGAAATAAATGACGCGTGTGCGGAACTGGATGAGCAATATCATGCTGCACGCACCAGCACCACTTCGTTCGCTGCGTAGACTTCCGGTATTCGGTAACCTAATCCATCGCATCAGCCATCGGTTTCTACCTGCAGAAGAAAAAATCTGGGCGCGGATCGAAGTGGGACCAGCTAAAGGACTCTGGCTAGAATTAAACCCTCGGACGGGTCAGAACTATATACGAGGGGAAGCGGAAAACGCGTTGCAAGACATTCTGGCGGCACGGCTGCGGCCTGGAATGGTCTTCTACGATCTAGGAGCAAATATCGGGCTCTTCACATTGTTGGCGGCGCGGCTCGTCGGCATCGAAGGAAAAGTATTCAGCTTCGAGCCGGATCCCGTGGTCGCTGCTCGCCTGCGACGCAACGTCGAACGCAACCAGTTTGCCAACGTAACGGTGGTGGAGGCGGGGGTCTGGTCGCTAAGTGGAAAAGTGAAGTTTGTGACCGCCGATGCGTCTTCCCCGGACCGCGGCCTGGGCAGGTTCGTCGGAGAAGAAAGCGGAGCTTCCGGCACTCCAATTCGTTGCGTGGCGTTGGACGATTTCGTGCAGGACGCCCCACCGCCAAACGCAATAAAGTGCGATGTCGAAGGAGCCGAACTAGAAACGTTTCATGGCGCGGAACAGTTGCTCCGGGCGCACCACCCATGGATTGTCTGCGAGATGCATTCCGAAACAAATAACCGAGACTCGAGCGAGTTGCTAAGTGGGCTCGGCTACAGCATCCAAACGGTTGACTTTAATCACATACTCGCGTTGCCTTCATGATTTTTGCCGGTCAAGAGAAGAGCAAGATGCCGACCCAAGTAACTCTGCGCGGCCGGCCTGACGCGCCGACGGACTTTGTAGCGCGCTGTAATAGCAAATTGATCGAGTCTCCAAATCTGGCTGCGAAGATCCGCGAATGAGAAACAAAAGGCTGGACATTCTCCGCTGTGTGGCCGTTATCACCGTAATACTGCATCACTCGGGTGAATCGAAGTTCTCTACGCGCGCTTCTAACATCGTCGCAGTGGCTCCAGAGGTCGGGATCAGACACGCCAAGTAGAATAGGAGACAATGTCGGATGCTGCATTCAAACACAACACCAGCCGAGTCGACGCGGTGAAATGGATCGCCTTGCTTGGAAGGGAGGACACGCCGACGGACGGCGTGGCGGATTACTGCGCATTTCTCGCTAGGGAGCTCGAAGAGCAAGGGACGCAGATGAGTTTGGCGCGAGTGAGTTGGATGGAAGACGGCTGGATTGATGGACTAAGGGCGCTGTGGCGCGGGAGCGCCGATTGGCGTGGGCAGTGGGTTCTTTTGCAATATACGGCGCTGTCGTGGTCGCGGCGCGGATTTCCGTTCGGAGCTGTTGCCGTGCTTGCGATTCTTCGCCGACGCGGAGTGCGCTGCGCCGTTGTGTTCCATGAACCGAACCGCCAAAGCGAAAGCTCCGCTCGATGGATCGATCAGATTCGCGGCGCTTGTCAGGGCTGGGGCATCCGCGCATTGTACCGATACGCCGACAAAGCAATCTTCGCTGATCCTCTCGGAAGCATCGAATGGCTTCCGAAAAACGAAACCAAAGCTGCCTACATACCGATTGGGGCCAACATTCCCGAGCCGCCACAGCGCACTAAACATTTCCCGCGAGACGGCAGAACTGTTGCTGTCTTCTGCTTGAGTGACATGCCGAATGTCCGGCGAGAAGTGAGCGACATATACCATGCGATGAATATGGCCGCAGCAAACGGCGGACAGCTCCGGCTGGTCTTGCTCGGACGCGGAACTCCTGAAGCACATGAAGAAATCGAGCGCGCGTTTCAGGGATCATCGGTAAGCGTAGAGAATCTCGGGCTTCGCAGCGCGGAAGAGGTCAGCCGGTTCCTTGGCGAAGCCGACGCCATGCTCTGCGTTCGCGGAAAGCTTTTCCCGCGGCGCGGCAGCGCGCTGGCCGGAATTGCCTGCGGACTTCCCATCATCGCTTATGCAGGAGCGGCAGAAGGCACTCCACTCGCAGAGGCTGGCGTCGAGTTGGTTCCTTACGGTGATCGCGAAGCATTGGGCATGGCCTTGGCGCGGGTGCTGGCGGATGAACGCCATTGGCAGCAGCTCCATGAAAGGAATAGACGCATGCACGGGGAATATTTCTCATGGGATCGAATCGCAGAGCGGTTTCGAGCGGAATTGGCGGGATGATGACGCACCCGCTGCGATTGCGAAATGTTGACCACCAATGAAACTCTTAATCTACGCTCGGGATTGGGCGCCGTCGGTCGGAGGGGTCCAAACAATTGTGAAGACGCTGGCCGATGGGTTGGCCGATTGGTCTGGCGAAAACAGCGAAGAGGCGATCGAAGTCACGCTGTTGACGCAAACTCCTGCGGGAGGCATGAACGCTTCAGAATTGCCGTATCGTGTCGTCCGCAAGCCTGGTGTGATGGATTTCATTCGCGAAATGCGGAGGGCGGACGTCGTCCATCTGGCCGGTCCTACGCTCGTCCCTCTCATCATAGGATATTTGCTTCGCAAGCCGACAATCGTCGAACATCATGGATTTCAGGCAATTTGTCCCAATGGCCAGCTTCTATACGAACCGACGCAAACTCCTTGTCCAGGCTATTTCATGGCGCGGCAATACGGTGAGTGTATCCGTTGCAACTCTAAGCTCGGGAGACTCACGAGTCTAAAGATGTGGATGCTGACGTTCCCCCGGCGTTGGCTCTCGCAGCGGGTTACCGCCAACATAGTGCCCACATCGTGGCTGGGATCCTTACTACAATTGAATCGAGCTAAAACGATTCTTCACGGACTCCCGCGTCGTGCAGTCGCGCCGGAAGGAGGGGGCGGATTAAGTGTGCCTATCTTTGTATTTCTCGGTCGTTTGGTGAGCACGAAAGGAGTTCGCGTTCTGATCGAAGCTGCGGGCCTTCTGAAAGCTAAGAATCGCGAATTTGAAGTAAGGATTATCGGCGATGGACCTGAGCGCCGAGAACTTGAAAAACGCGTGAGTGATCTTGGGGCTCAAAGTTGTGTCCAGTTTCTTGGATATGTTCCGTCAGAACGGTTGGAGGAGAACCTGTCTGCTGCGACAGCAGTGGTCATGCCTTCGTTGGGAGGAGAAGTATTTGGTCTAGTCGCGGCGGAAAATATGCAGATGGGAAAATTAGTCATCGCCTCTGATATAGGGGCGTTGTCCGAAGTTCTAGGCGATGCTGGGATGACTTTTGCAACCGGCGACGCAGAGCATCTCGCGCGCTGTATGGACGCTGTTATTGCGGACCCGGCGCTCGCGGAGCAGTTAGGGAGAAAGGCCCTTCGGCGCATCGCTGAAGTGTTTGCGGCGGACCAAATGGTTGACAATCACATGCGAGTTTACCAGGAGAGTTCAAGCCATTGAACGCGCCCAGAGCAACCCTTAATCACGATCACAACAAGCACCGGAGCTTTGAGCGCTTCAAGAACGCTGTGCGTAGAACAGTGCCCAGGACAGCGAGGAACTGGCTACGCTCGCCCTCGAAATCTGCGGAGTGGCTGTGGGATTCGGCTCGATTCTCGATGGGATTTACGGAGTCTCTCGAGATTTCTCCGAATTCGTATATTGAGTGTCACCCTTGTGCCTATAAAATTTTCCGTCGGGACCAGGTCGACGACCCTGAGCAAAGCGCAGAATTCCGAAGTTTCCTCTCTTATTGCTCCAACACCATGTTGCTCTATGACATAGGAGCGCATTTCGGAATCTTCAGCTTGGCGGCGGCCCGCTTCGGTGGAAGGGCCATCGCAGTGGACGCGTCTCCGGCGGCCGCGCAGATGATGGAAATTCAAGCGAGGCTTAACAAATGCAGCGATAAGTTTCAGGTTGTTCGTGCGGCCGTGAGCGATACAAACAACTCAATTGATATGCTTAATTCGGGAGTGTTCTCCGACGGGTATTTCAAAGCCACGAAGCAAAAGCCGAAGAGCGAATTGACACAAGTTCAAGCGACTACGATCGACCAAATGGCTCTCCAGTTCGGCCCACCTACACACATAAAGATTGATGTGGAGGGTCATGAAGCGGCGGTTCTGCGCGGCGCCAGAGCCACACTGAGCCAGTCTTCGCCACTTCTATTTCTTGAGCTCCACAACGAAATGGTCATCGCCGCAGGGGACAATCCGCGTTCCGCGCTCAATGAGCTCGCCGAGCTCCGTTACGGCACGTATGGGCCCGAGGGGGATGCCATTAGTGCAGACGCCATTCTCGCCAGGCCAATCATTCGAATCGTAGCTAAACGCAAGGAATGATGTGGACGTCACTAGGTGGAAAGACAAGAAACAACTTTCTCGGCCCGAAAGCGGCTACTATCTATATAGAATGTGTGTTTTTGATAGTTGGAACGGATCGATGGAACCGATTTACAAACTTCAAGATGCTGAGTGAACGTGTTCCCGCCGTGAAAAGCCAGGCGCTGGTTGGAATCGGCGTTTTTGTTCTGGCAATATTGTCCGCATGGCTTTTGGGGGGAGAAATCGCCGACAACAATTTGCGAACGCTGGAATTTGCCGGGGCAGGTTTCGTCGGCGCGGTTACGGCTGTGGCGATTCTTCGAAATTGGCGCACTGGGTTTTACCTCTTCCTAGGCTGGATGCTTTTCGAAGATTTATTCCGGAAGTATATGGGCAACGGCCTGGCGCTTTTTTTCGGCAAGGATATTCTTGCGGCGCTCGTCTATATTTCTCTTTTCGCAGAGATTCGGCGGAAGCGCGAAAAACGCTTTCAGCCTCCTTTCCTGCTATTTCTTGTGATTTTCTTTTTCCTCGGGTTTGTGCAGGTCTTTAACCAAAACTCACCCCACATTCTGTACGGTCTGCTTGGATTCAAAACTTACTTCTACTACATACCGTTCATGTACGTCGGATATGCTTTCGTCCGAGGCGATGAGGATCTCAGGAGATTTCTGGTGTTAAATGCAGCACTTAGTGGGCTCATAGCAGGCCTCGGAATCGCTCAGGCTATTTTGGGGAATAGTTTCTTAAACCCAACAAAGCTCGCGCCGGAACTTCAGGAGCTTGGGAATCTCGAAAAGTCCACGCAATCTAACCAGATCTTTAATCTGCCCGACTCCGTCTTTGTCAGTTCTGGCCGATTCGACCAGTTCCTGATCCTAGCCTTTATTCTCGCGTTAGGAGCCACTGGTTATCTTCTGCTTTGCAATTTGCGCGGGCGCAAGACCGTTTTCTTTTCTCTTGGCAGTATTGGTGCTGCGACCCTGCTTTCAGGCAACCGAGGTTCATTCGTGCTCGTGTTGATCAGCGCGTTGGCGATGGGAACCGCGTTTCTGTGGGGCGCGCCTTGGCGCCAGCGACAGGCGCACCGAATGATCAAAGCCATCCGCCGCTCCGTGATGTTCGGTGTGACAGGTCTTATATTGATTCTCTTCTTGTTCCCCAAGGAGGCGGGCTCTCGAGTGGAGTATTATACCGAGACGCTTCTGCCTAGCGGCTCTTCCTATCAAGTGGCGAACCGTGCCTGGGACTATCCGATAGAAAATTTGCTATCTGTCTTCAATGGGCGAAATTGGGTTCTGGGAAACGGTATCGGCACTGCTTCTCTCGGCGCACAATATGTGGCCAAGTTGCTGGGGAAGCCGCTGCTAAACCTATGGGTTGAAGAGGGGTATGGGAATCTGATCGTCGAAATGGGAATTATCGCGCCCTTTCTCTGGATTCTTTGGACGGCTGCACTGTTGTACTGTGGCTGGGGTGTAGTAACACGTCTCCGGCAGACGCGGTTCTTTCCTATCGCGTTCGCAATTTTCTGGTTCGCCTTTCTCCTGCTCTATCCTATGACGTACGGTGGCTTATCGGCCTATCAGAATTATGTTAACAACATTTACCTGTGGATTCTGGTGGGGATTCTCTTTCGCCTGCCGGAAATCCAGGCGAGCACACCGAATCTCCTGCAGCCTTCCGGAAAGGCGAGCACTCGCGGCGGGTTCCAATTTTGAAGAAAAGGAGTGGGCAAGTGTTCTGCCGTCCCGTAGAAAATGGTCTTGGAGAGAACAGTTGAGCCGGCTCCGTCGACCGGCTGAGAACGTCAATTATGAGTTCCATGAAAGCTAAGCCTCGTCTTGCCGTGGTTTCTCCGTTTCTCGACAAGCGGCATGGTAGCGAACGAATCACTATTGAGTGGCTATCGCATCTTCCCAACGAATTTGATGTCCACATATACAGCCAACGCGTCGAGGATTTTGACGAGTCAAAATTCACATGGCACCGTATTCCGGAGCTTCCAGGCCCACATCTTTTGAACTTCTTGTGGTGGCTTGCGGCTAACCGTCTTTGGCGCTATTGGGATGAGCGATTCCGCGGCTTGCGGCACGATGTGGTGTTCAGCGCGGGAGCGAATTGCCTGGACGCAGATGCGATCTGCGTGCACATTGTTTTCGCCGAATACACTCGGCAGGTTCGCGCAAAGATGAGATTCCTGCGGAATCCCATTTGGGAATGGCCGCGATTACTCCATCGCAAGCTTTACTACAGCATTTCCGTTTGGATGGAAGACCAGGCGTATAGAAACTGTGAAACGAAGTTGGTTGTTTATTCGCGCAAGACTGCTCGCGAACTCGAACAATTTTTTGGGCGGGCTGACCGCATCCCGGTGCTCCACCTCGGGCTGGATCACTCCGTGTTTAATACCGCAGTTCGCGAGGCGCTTCGGGGGCGAGCGCGGGACGCACTGAAGCTTGCCAAAGAGCAGTTCACTCTCATTCTGGTGGGCAATGATTGGCGCAACAAAGGGGTACCGGTGCTTCTCGACGCTCTCGCGAAATTGCGCGATCTGCGGGTTGGGCTGCTTATTGTAAGCCGCGAAGACCAATCTTCTTGCTGGCGGCTTGTCACTGAGAAGAAGCTGGAAGATCGAGTGTTTTTTTTGCCGCCGCGCAAAGACATTGAGTTTTATTACGCTGCCGCGGATGCCTACACTGGGCCTTCTCTTCAGGACTCTTACGGAATACCGCCAGCCGAAGCGATGGCCTGCGGATTGCCCGTGATCGTTTCCGCAGCCGCCGGAGTCTCCGAAATAGTTACGAACGATGTGGACGGTATCGTTCTCGATGACCCAACCGACGCGGCCAAACTCGCGACGATGATTCGGCGTCTCTACGAAGACAAGGAATTTCGTAATAGGCTGGGCAACAAAGCAAGTGAAACTGCCCGACGATATACTTGGGAGCGCAATGGCCGCGACCTTGCAGAAATTTTTGAAGAAATGCTAAGGCGCAAAGGCCGACCGGGCATTCAAACGCTCAGCCAGGAATCGTAATCGCGCGATTATCCGGAAAGACACTATGAGTCCATATTCTCCAAAGAAATATTGGGGCGAGTTGGCGGAGAACTACGTGTCGGCAGACCCCGGGGGACTGGCGCCTGTCTTGCACCCGGGCGCGCCTGCGTGGTTCAACCGGCTAATCGACAAGCAGCAATTTGAGGCCGTTCGGCGCGCACTCGCTCTCGCGAGGATTCCGTCGGGCGCCCGGTCTTTAGATGTCGGATGCGGGACGGGGCGTTGGGTCAGGCGCTTCGGACAGATGGGATTTCGCGCAACCGGTCTGGATGTGACTCCAGGCATGCTGAAGACCGCTCGTCAATGCGGCACTTCTGGTGCGCTAGTTGCCGGCGAGGCCTATCGATTACCTTTCGCGGATGGCGTATTCGATTTCGTTTCTGACATCACCGTGGTGCAGCACATCCCTCCTGAATTGCAACCAGCAGCGATCAGCGAAATGATCCGCGTATTAAAACCGGAAGGCCACTTGCTTCTTCTTGAGCTGATCCGAGGAAGGGGTTCACACATTTTCCCTCGCTCGCCTGAGGGTTGGATTGGGCAGGCGACTTCGCGCGGTTCGACACTTCTCGGATGGTTTGGGCAAGAATTCCTTTTGCCCGACCGGCTCTTTGTTCGTCTGGTCCAGTCCGTTACGGGGCGAAACGGCGGTGTCAACACCGGCGCGCCTGCAGATGGGTCCCAGTCTCATGCGGGGTCGGCTGTCCGAGGCGCGTATTGGGGGCTGAGGCATGTAACGGCATCGCTATCCTCCTGGACTGACCCAGTGACGGAGAAAATCTGCCCTGCCCGATTGGCGACCCATGGCATGTTTATTTTCCGCAAATGACGGCCACGGAACCCAAGACGGAAGGGAAGAGAATCGTCGGCCTTTTTCCGGAGTTGCTCGGCGTCGGAGGAATTCAGGAAGCAGGAAGGCTAACGGCAGCGGCTCTACAGGGAATTTCCTTTCGTGATGATGACTGGTCAACCTATTTTCAGGGTTTGAGCGATCCGCGGGGTGTGCACGAGCTTTGTGTCGCACGGGAGAAAATAAGCCTCCGCGGATTCGGACGTGCCAAGGTGCCGTTCGTTTTCTCCGCCATCGGTAACTCGAAGCGCGCGCGCGTGATCCTAGCCGCCCATCCCAATTTGGCGTTGCCTGCGGCATTGGCGAAGTGGTTTTCGCCCCATCTCAAGACGATTGTGATGTCACACGGGGTGGAAGTGTGGACGCCACTTCCTTCGCTGCGACGGAGGGCGCTCTTGTCAGCGGATATTGTGCTTGCTCCGAGCCGTGACACGGCGCAAAAACTTGCGAAAATCCAGGGCGTGCCGGAGGCAAAGATACGCAGGTTGGCATGGCCGCTCAATCCAGATTTTCTTTGCATGGCCGAAAGGCCCCCTAGCCTCCCTCTGCCTGGCGGGTTTCCCGAAGGCCGCGTGATTCTGACTGTAGGCCGCTGGGCGGCTTCTGAACGCTACAAGGGAACGGATGATTTGATTCGAGCGATGTCGCAACTCCGGACGAAGTTTCCGGGTTTGTATCTCGTGGCGGTGGGCGACGGAGATGATCTTCCACGGCTGAAAAAAATTGCTGCCGATCTCGGAGCCTCCGAATCCGTTCGATTCCTCACGGACCTATCGCGGCAGGAAATTGCTGGTTGCTACGCTCGTTGTGAAATATTCGCGCTTCCCAGCAGCGGTGAAGGATTCGGATTGGTTTTTCTCGAAGCGATGGCATTTGGCAAGCCGTTAGTGGGTGCAGCTTGCGGAGGAACCACCGATGTGGTCGAGAATGACGTGAACGGGCTGCTCATTCCGGCGGGGAGCCCCGAACGCTTAGCGGAAGCGCTGGCGCTCTTGCTTGAAGATGCGAATCTCTGCGCGGCATTGGGACAGCGTGGCAGGGAAATCCTGCGCCGAGATTTTTCCTTCGAAGTTTTTCAACGCAATCTCGAATTGATCTTGGGAGAGTGCGGCCTGGATTCCCATCCATAGGGATAGTAATCTGTAGCCCCGCCAATATGTCAGTACAAACTCGAACAGGCAGTTTTCTAATAAGAGTGATTCTCCGAGACGAATGCGCGTTCTGAAAGTAGTTCAATCTTATTTTCCGTTTCAAGACCGAGGAGGTCCAGTCGTTAAGGTTCGCGCGCTAGCTCGTGGCCTGGCTAAGCGGGGTCAACAAGTAACCGTTTTGACTGCAGATTTGGGATTGGAAAGAGACTACGGTTCAGACCCGAATTTCAGGCGCTGTCAGTGGGGATGGTGTTCCCAAGAAGATGGCGTGGAAACTATCTACCTCTCCACGGCGGCCCACTATCGAGCGCTCACGCTCAATCCCCGTGTGGTAGCATTCTCTCGGGCCTCCATCTCGCGGTTTGACTTGGTTCACCTGTACGGCCTCTACGATCTGTTGGGACCGGCGGTAAGTCTTTTCTGCAGACGCGAACGAATTCCGTACGTAATCGAACCAATGGGCATGTATCGTCCCATCGACAGAAGTTTTCGAATGAAGCGGTTGTGGCATTGGAGTTTGGGCGACGTCTACTGGCGCAATGCTGCGCTAATCGTGGCCACTTCCGAAATGGAGCAACAGGAACTTCTCGAAGACGGCGTACCGGCGGAAAAGGTCACCATTCGATACAACGGTATTGAAGCCTCAAACGGAGACAGTTCGCCGAGAGGTGCTTTCCGTAGAAAATGGGGAATTCCCGCTGATGAGCCGCTGGTCATGTTTTTGGGGCGTTTGATTCCGCGCAAGGGCGCGGACATTTTGGTCGATGCTTTTTCCCAAGCTTGTCCGAAATCAGGGAGGCTCGTGATCGCGGGTCCTGAGGGTGAGCCTGGTTATCGCGCGACGCTCGAGCAACGAGCACGAGGTGCTGGAATCGAGTCGCGTGTCATTTTTACTGGTGCCCTTTATGACCGGGATAAATCAGACCTCATGATGGACGCTGATATCTTCGTTCTGCCATCGCGTTATGAGAACTTCGCGAATTCAGTTGCCGAAGCGATGGCGTTTGGCATCCCAGTGATTATTACGGAGTGCTGCGGCATTCGTTCGCTGGTGAGTGGGCGTGCAGGGTTGGTGATTGCGCCGGAGAAGGAACCGTTGGTTGCCGCTCTTCGCAGTTTGATTTCGGATCCCGTTCTATACGCGAAATTCAAGACCGGCTGTCATGAAGTGGCCGCTGAGCTGGGATGGGACCGTTTGACGGCGCAAATGGAAGCCCACTATATGAAAATCCGGGCTGATTCGGGCGGCGGTCTCTAATGGGCGCGCCTGAATCTACGACATTTTACGATCAACATCCCTTCGATTGGATTCCGATCGACGCCCCGGGGGAAATAGAGTCTGTCGTCTCACGTCCGCTCGTCGAGCTTATTCAGAGCTTGGACGTAAACTCCCTAGTCCTCGATATAGGTTGCGGTCCGGGTAGAGTTTTGGGTTTTTTGAAACAACGAGGGATTCGATGCATAGGTCTTGACCGGAGTCGTGTGTCTCTAGGCCTTGCGATGAAACGTTACGACCGGCCCGGTGCCGTTGGAGACAATTTGCACCTTCCGTTTGCGGATGGCACTGCCGATGTTGTTATCTCGGATGGCGTCATCCACCACACAGAGGATCCTTTGACTGCATTTAGTGAAAATTTTCGCATCTTAAAGCCCGGCGGACGAATGTATCTCGGTGTTTACAAGCCGGATGGCCGATACCCTGCGCTGTACAAGTTCCCCGGCGGCCTTATCCGAAGCGCGCTAGCGCAGGGATGGTCGAAGCCTTTCGTCACGTTGTTTTTTCAGGTACCGTATTACGTGATTCATTTTGTTCGTTCGAAGGGAAAACGCACTTGGTCGGGCGCGCGAAACCTCTTCTATGATTACTTTGTTACTCCCCGAGTCGCATTTCTTCCGCGCCGTACCATCGAGGAATGGTGCGAAAAACGGCAGGCTCGCATCGTCCGTTACGACGAAAATCGTGGGCAGAATGTCCACTCATTTCTTGTAGAGAAGGTCCGTAAACAGAAAGCAGAAACAATCTGAGTGACGCATTACTCCCGGAAAAGTGGATTCAGAAAAACGAGAAAACGCCATGAACCAAGACCCCGTGACCGAGCCGACTAAGAGCGAAATGAATTCTCAACGACCATCTATCGGCAATAACCCCGAAGCTGAGCGCCATCCAATCTTCCGGAGTGTCTGGTTCACGGTAAATGTCCTACTAGTCGCATCCATCTTTCTAGCGGTCTATTCGGCAGGGTGGGAATTTTCGACTCGACGGTACTTGAAGGGGTTTTCAGACGCGATCGTGCCAGCCACGTCGCCGGGCGACGAAAAGGTTGAAGCCATACTCCATTGGATGGCTCATGGGCCTGCGCGCAGGAATTCCCAAGCAGACAAGCTTCAGGGTGACCGCGATCCGACTGACACCCTGAACTATGAAGCTCTACTACGGGTGTGTGGCACAGCCACAAACGCGTTTATCAATCTCGTGGATACCGGCCACATGGAAGTTCGCCGGCTGCTCCTAGTCGACTCTCACGAGATGACCAAACACGTCGTTGCTGAAGTTCTAGTGGATGGGCGTTGGATCGTGGTGGATCCGACTTTTCGTGTTGTTATGCGCGGAGAGGACGGAACGGCACTGACTCGCGAAGAATTATCCGATTCCGCCACTTTAGCCGTCGCCACGCGCGAACTTAAAGGCTACGATCCGACTTATACCTACAATGAAGTTGTACATATTCGCCTCGCACGGTTTCATTTCTTCGGATCGCTTCTTCGACGAATTCTCGATCGTGCCGTGCCCGGGTGGGAAGACACGCCGTTTATGACTCTCATAGTCGAGCGCGAATCTTTCGCCGCCATGATTTCGGCTTTTCTGCTCCTAATTTTCTTAATCCTGCTGCGAACTGCTCTCCGCTGGTACGGTGAAAAACGGCTAGGCGTACATTCGGTTCGAATCCGGCACCAGCTTCTAAGAGCGTGTCACGCTTTTCTGGATGCGACCTAACCGTCATGTGCGGAATTTGCGGTGTCATCGGATTGAACTCCAAATTAGACGGCGAGACCGTTGTCCGCCGCATGCTCGCTTCCATTATTCATCGCGGTCCGGACGAAGAGGGCATGGTGACGGTACCGCGCGTTGCCGCCGGCACGCGCCGCCTTAGCATCATCGACCTGCCAGGCGGCAGTCAGCCGGTTTGGAATGAAACTGAGACCATCGCGGTCGTGTTCAATGGTGAAATCTATAATTACCGGGAGCTTCGAGACGAGCTGGAATCCCGCCAGCATAAATTTCGATCCAAATCCGACACGGAAGTCATCGTTCACGCCTATGAAGAATGGGGCGAAGGTTCTGTAAGCCGACTACGGGGAATGTTCTCATTTGCGGTAATTGAATTGCCAAACAGGGGAGCCGGTCATCCTGCTCGCGTGTTTATGGCCCGCGACCGGACGGGCATCAAGCCGTTATATTACGCAAAGGCTAACGGTGTTCTTCTCTTTGCGTCAGAAGTACGGGCTGTGCTTGCGAGCGGATTAATTTCGCAGCGCCTGTCCTATGAAGGCCTTACTTCGTATCTGCTCTTCGGTTCGGTTGGCGAGCCGACAACGCTCGTCGAGGGTATTTTCTCCCTGCAGCCGGGTCATTTCGTCACGATTCTCGCTGATGATCCCATTCAAATCTCCGAGCCAAAATCTTATTGGAACACTTCGAGCGTGCTCGAGACGCGAGCTGAAACAGCGATCGACGCACGGAATTCGCACTCCTCAGGAATTCTCCCGGCTCAGCGTGTTCGAACTCTGTTGGAAGATGCCGTCCGAAGCCATCTGATCGCCGATGTTCCGGTGGGGGTGTTCTTGAGCAGTGGAATCGATTCCACTGCTATAGCGGCACTCGCAGCGGTGGCGCAGCAGGGAATCCACACCTTCACCGTCTCGTTTCCCGACACCGAATTCAGCGAAGCCGCAATCGCTCAGCGCACAGCCGAGCGGCTGGGAACCCAGCATCGCGAAGTCATGGTTTCCGGCGATGAAATGGTTACCCGTCTCGATGAAGCCATATCGGCTCTCGACCAGCCCTCCATGGACGGGATCAATACCTATTTTGTTTCTTGGGCGGCGCGGCAAGCGGGATTGAAAGTTGCGCTTTCCGGGCTTGGCAGCGACGAGCTTTTCGGCGGGTACACCTCATTCCAAGCGACTGCGAAGATTGCCCGCATAGCGATGGCCGCCGGATTCGTTCCCCAGTCAGTTCGCAGGCTGACGGCGCTCGGAATGAAGAACATGAATGCTTTTCAGTCTTCACCCGATGCTTTTCGCAAGGCGTCGGCGGCCTGGCTGCAGCCGAATTGTTTTCCGCACTCCTATTTTTTCACCCGCGCTCTATTTACGCCGCAGACCTTTGGGTCGAGTCTGCGTGGAGACACGGTCGCGTGGAATTCAATGGCCTGGTATCAGTGGCTTGTTGCAGCCGCGCAACAGTCGCAATCGTTAGATCGGTTTGCGCAAGTGTCGTGGCTCGAGTTGCGTTCATACCTGGTAAACACGCTATTGCGAGATACGGATGCAATGAGTATGAGGAATTCGCTCGAGGTTCGAGTTCCGTTTCTCGATACGCCGTTGATGGAATACGTTCTTGCACTGCCGGAATCTGTCAAGCGCGGCGCGCGAGGACCGAAAACCCTGCTCGTCGAGGCTCTTGGTAACTTGTTGCCCGAAGAAATCATCAACCAACCTAAGCGGACATTCACCTTTCCGTGGGTACGTTGGCTGCGCGGGAAGCTGGGAGAGAGAGTAGCCACAGGACTTGGCGATTGGGCGCCTGCTCTGGAGTCCAGCCTGGACCATAGGTTCGCGCAGGGCGTGTGGAGAAATTTCTTGCGAGGAAGAATGACCTGGTCGCGACCATGGAGTCTTTACGTATTAAATGAATGGGTCAAACGCAATCTAAGTATTCCGTTGAAGGACGGCGCTGAGCGCCATAATTCGGCTGCTGTCCATGCCGGCAGCTGATAAAAGATCACACGGCAGCGTACATTCTAAAATGATTATTCTCGGCATAAATGCGTATCACGCGAACGCTTCGGCGGCAGTCGTTGTAGACGGCCGTCTCGTAGCTGCCGTTGAGGAAGAACGCCTCAATCGGGTGAAGTACGCGGCTGGCTTACCGGCTCGCGCGATTCAGTACTGCCTGGATCAAGCCGGTGCCAAGCTATCCGAGGTGGATCACATAGCGGTTCCGCGCAACCCATGGGCGCGGCTGGGAACAAAACTTCGATTTGCGATGCGCATGCCTCGTTTTGCCTTGGACCGCGGACGCGTGATGAAACGCTTTGCGGGCATCCAGGAGGATTTGGCCTCAGCGTTCGAGATGCCTCCGGAGAAAATCCGAGCGCGCTTCCATCGCATCGAACATCACACCGCTCATCTGGCGAGCGCTTATTTCGTTTCTCCTTTCGAGAATTCTGCGGTGCTTTCCGCCGACGGACTAGGCGACTTCGCAAGTTCCATGTGGGCGCTGGGCGAAGGGCCGAACATGCGAATCCTGGGTGAAATTACTTTTCCCCATTCGCTGGGGATGTATTACACCGCCCTCACGCAATACATTGGCTTCTGGAAATTCGGCGACGAGTACAAAGTGATGGGTCTTGCAGCCTACGGCCAACCGGAATTTCTCGACGAATTCCGCCGGATCGTTTACGCCGATGGCCCGCTTTCATTCCGCTTGGGTTTGGAATATTTCACTCATCAGCGCCAGGGCGCAGATATGACTTGGCGAGATGGAAATAAGACCCCGGTACTCGGTAGGCTCTTTTCCTCTTGCCTCGAAAAGCGATTGGGTCCGGCGCGCAAGGAGGGGGAACCGCTAGGCCAACGGCATCAGAACATGGCAGCAAGCATGCAAGCTGCACTGGAAGAGGTCCTTGCCGCCCATTGGACTGCACTGGCCCAAAAAACCAAACAGAAGTCGCTGTGCTTGGCGGGTGGTGTCGCATTCAACTGTCTGGCAAACGGAAAGATTTTTGATCGTTCCCCGTTTGAGCGCGTCTACGTGCAGCCTGCGGCGGGCGACGCGGGTCTCTCGGTGGGGGCGGCCTTTGCGGTGAACCATCAGATTCTCGGACGCCCGCGCGACTTTGTGATGGAGCAGGCAGGATGGGGTCCTGAATTTTCGAGCCAAGAGCTCCGCCATTCGATCGAAAAATTTCATTCGTCGGAAGAGGGAGTGACGGTGACGGAAATGGATGAGGCTCCTTTGATCGAAGCTACAGCCCGACATATTGCCAGCGGAAAAATAGTTGGGTGGTTTCAAGGTCGAGTGGAGTGGGGGCCGCGCGCTTTAGGGCAGCGAAGCATTCTAGCTGACCCGCGGCGGCCTGAGATGAAAGATGTTTTGAATCGTCGCATCAAGCATCGAGAGATATTCCGGCCTTTCGCGCCTTCCATCCTGGAAGAAGCTACCGGTGAATTTTTTGAGAAGACGCACCCTTCTCCGTTTATGACCTTTGCCTATTCCGTCCGGCCGGAAAAACGCAGTGTGATTCCCGCGCCTACGCACGTGGATGGTACAGCGCGGCTCCAGACCGTAAGCCGAACAGCGAACCCACTTTACTGGAAACTGCTTCGTGCGTTTGGCGAGCAAACAGGCGTTCCGGTTCTTTTAAACACATCTTTCAATGACAATGAGCCGATCGTCTGTAAGCCGGAAGAAGCGCTTGATTGTTTCCGCCGAACGCAAATGGATACATTAGTGATGGGAAACTTCATTCTTGAGAAAAGATCCTCAATCGCGTCGCAGGAAGAAACCGCGGATAGTTTCGCAAAAAGATCTGAATAGGGAGTTCGTCAGTCAAGGCACCGCTCGTCGCTACAGTTATCCAGCCCGGCGGCGAGATGCAATCAGAAACCATGCACATTCTTCTTCTCAACCAATATTATCCGCCGGACACTTCCGCCACGGCCAAGATGGCGGTGCAAGTCGCCGAAAAATTGGCAGAGCGACATCGAGTAACGGTGGTCGCGGGACGTCCTTCCTATGATCCCGACCAGACTTACCCATTCGCGTTTCTTCGGAGTGACATTCGCAACAAGGTTACGGTCGAGCGCGTGGCTTCCACCGCTTATCCCCGACATCAGATGCGGCGTCGCGTCTCAAATTATTTGTCTTATCTCGCGCTTGCTGTCCCGCGAGCATTGGCGATTAACCCGGACATTGTCCTTGCGATGACGGATCCACCCGTAGCGGGCATTGCCGGCGCATTCATCGCGCGTATGGCGGGTCGCCCATTTATTTACAATATTCGCGATTTGTATCCCGACATGGCTCTCGGTGGTGACATCGTGAGGCCCGGTCCCTGGATTGACCGTTGGGAGAAAATGCACCGTCGCGCGCTCCAGCAAGCGTCACGCATAATCGTGCTCGGTGACGACATGCGCGACCGCATCGTCACGAAGGGTATTTCGCCTGAAAGAGTAGTCGTAGTCCGAGACGGGGCATCGTTTCCTTCCTCGTTGCCGGAGCGGAGCGATCCGGTCGTGCAGCAGATCCGATGTGGATTCTCGTTTGTTGCCCTGCACGCAGGCAATCTGGGTTTCTACGGAGCCTGGGATTCGCTCCTCAAAGCGGCTGATATCTTGCGCAACGAAAACACCGGGCTCGTGTTTGTGGGAGACGGAGCCAATCGGGCAGTTTTGGAGACCGCTGCAAAGTCTTCGCCGAATGTACGCTTTTTGCCGTTTTTCCCGTTTCAACAGGTGCCGCACGTAATGATGGCTGGCGACGTGCATATTGTGACAGTGAGGCGCGGGCTGGAAGGTGTAGTCGTGCCCAGCAAGCTTTATTCCATTCTTGCGGCGGGACGTCCGGTGCTTGCGATAGCCGCTGCTGAGAGCGATGCTGCGCGCATAGTGAGTGAATCCGCCTGCGGACTATCGGCTGATCCGGATGACCCAGTTGCAATAGCCGCCGCAATTCGACAGTTGACCGCCGACAAGGGCCGACTGGCCCAAATGGGCCTCCGAGCAAGGGAAACAGCAGTGAAATATGCTAGAGTCAAAGAGCTGGAAAGGTTTGTCGAAGTCATTGAAGGCGGGCCAAATCGTCGGAGTAATCATGGAGGCAGCCATCTGGAATAATAAGAAAGTACTTGTAACTGGCGGTGCATCTTTTATTGGATCTCATCTTGTCGATGCTCTCGTCCAGCGTGGCGCACAAGTGCGCGTAGTAGATGACCTAACGAGCGGCAGACGCTCTAACATCGAACAACTTCTAACCGACGGGCGTATAACCTTTGTTGAGGCAGATTTGCGCGAGCCGGGAGTAACACGCAAGGCGGTGGACGGCGTTGACATTGTTTTTCATCTCGCCGCGGACCACGGTGGGCGCGGCTACGTCGATTTACACCAAGCAGGCCCGGCTTCAAACCTGTTTCTCGATGGCCTGGTCTTTTGGGAAGCGGTGAAGGCTGGAGTCAGCAAAGTCGTCTATGCCTCCTCGGGTTGTGTATATCCGAACAACATGCAGACCGATACAAAGCAGGAGCTTTACCTGCGCGAAGGAGACGTAAAACCTCCGCACGACGCCGACAATATGTACGGATGGGCTAAGCTGATGGCGGAGCTTACGCTTCAGGCTTATCACCGGGAACACGGTCTGAAAGCAGCGTCGTGCCGGTACTTCACGGTATACGGCCCGCGCGGAGTGGAAAATCACGCTGTGATCGCAATGATCGCGCGCGGATTTATCGGGCAGAATCCCTTTGACGTCTGGGGTGACGGCACGCAAATCCGCAATTGGACCTATGTGGATGACATCGTCAGTGGAACTATTCTCGCTGCGGAAAAAATCGATGACGGTACCGCGGTCAATCTTGGAACCATGGAGCGCATCCGTGTAATCGACGCGGCAAAAATGGTCCTCGAATTTTCCGGACAGAAGGCGGACATTCGCTTCCGCCCGGATATGCCCACCGGCCCTGTGAATCGTGTCGCAGACAATGCCCTGGCAAAAAAACTCATGGGCTGGGAACCGAAGACTCCTTTCCGGGTAGGCTTGCGCAAGACCATGGACTGGTATTTTGCAACCAAGCAGAAGGAGCAAGTTCGCAGCATCCTCGAGCAGATGCTTACGGCACGTTGACGGGAGTGACGCAGCGATGTCCACTCGTGCCGATTTGATTGCATTTGCGGTGGCGCTGATAGCATCGCTTGGTCTTACTATTCCGGTGCGGCATTTGGCGATTCGGTTCGGAATGGTGGACCATCCGGGGCCGCGGAAAGTACATGTCAAACCAATTCCGCTTCTCGGCGGAATCGCCATTTACCTCGCCTTTGCCTTGGCCGTTCTCATCGCGGTTCACGGCGTGCCCGAGCAGCAAATCGCCGGGATTCTCGCGGGGGCCACGCTGCTCGCCGTTATCGGTTTTCTCGATGACGGCAAAATTCTGCATCATCAGGTAAAACTCTTTATCGGCATGCCGGTTGCCGCGCTGATGCTGATCGCCTCCGGAATTCACGCCCAGCTTTTTTCGCAGTTTGTTCCGGGGGTGGCGGGCACGGTTCTCGACGGCTGTTTCACTGTGCTTTGGGTCGTAGGCATCACTGCTTCGTTCAGCATTCTCGACCATATGGACGGTCTCTGCGCGGGAATTGCCGCGGTAGCGGCGGCGTTTTTCACCATTTCCGCCAACATGAACGGGCAGACGCTCGTCCGCACCCTGGGCGCTGCCACTCTGGGAGCGGCCTTGGGATTTCTGCGCTGGAACTTCAGTCCGGCAAAAATATTCATGGGTGACGGCGGTGCGATGTTTCTCGGGTTCTTAATGGCAACGCTTGGCCTCAAGATCAGGCCGGATGGCGCTCCTTTCCCGATTACCTGGTTGGTACCAGTGCTGATTTTGGGTGTCCCTATCTTCGATACAACGCTTGTCTCCATATCGCGCGCGCGCCGCGGCCTTCTGCCTTTCACTTCGCCAGGCAAGGACCATACGGCGCATCGATTATCGAATATGGGGCTGGGTCATCGCGGTGCAGTCCTTGTGCTGTATTGTTTCGCGATCCTTTTTGGCTTGGCGGCGCTTTTTATCCCCGGACATTCGGCGGCGATCGCGTTCACCCTAGCCGGCCTGCTCATTGTCGGCAGCCTGCTTGCAATTCTGTTCCTCGAAGGGGTGCCCTATGAGCGCCAGACGAAACTACCCGGAACATTTTCTGCTTAGATTGAGGTCAAGTGTCGGCCACACAGTCAAAAAGCTTGAAGCTGACTCGTCGCAGTACAGTTATCGCGCCCGACTGCTGCGATGCGTTGAATCTTTCCATGGGGTGAGGACTGTGTAACTCGGAGTTGAGGTCGCATTCTTCTTGCTCACCGCTAGAAGCTTTCTTCGGATCAGCCAGCTTACGGCAGTTTGCGCCGAGCTCTTGGAGACCCCAATGGATTCCGCGAGATCCTGGTAGCTGATCTGAACTTGCGAATTCCGGCGTCCCTCTTCGGCTGCTAACCACAAGTACACCAAAAAGCTCACCGGCCTCCGGTCGTGGCCCACCAAATCACGCATCAACACATCGGTGACGTACTCATCGAGAACGGACATCGCTGTATTAATGGCTAATATAGCATTCGTTAGCAGATTGCAACTGTAAACTTGCTCAAGCTATGCTCGGCTTCGCGGCTGGAAAATTCAAATCATGATTCAGGAGACTCAACAATGATTCGTGGCCTTAAATTCGTCAGCATCCCCGTTCGAAATCAGGACGCTTCTCTGAAATTCTTCACCGAAAAGCTCGGATTCAAAGTCGGCACCGACCAGCCTTTTAGTGATAAGCAGCGCTGGATCGAACTTCTAATTCCCGGCGCGGAAACGGGGATTGTCCTATTCACACCGGAGGGCCATGAGAATCGCATCGGCGATTTTCAGCCGCTGTCATTTTGGGCTGACGACGTTGTTGCTACCGCCAAAGTCATGAAGTCCAAAGGTGTGGAGTTTGCGGCGGAACCCAAAAAGGAATCCTGGGGCACGTCGGCGATCTTCCAAGATCCCGACGGCAACAAGTTCGTGCTTTCCAGCAAGTAATGGAAGAGGCTTAACCGCGTTGATTCGTCTCCTCGCTTGAATCGTCTGGAACGCGCCGGTTTTCATGCGCGCCGCACTTCGGTGCGTGGAAATCAGGCGCTTCCTCGAAGTTCGCCTTCCGACCGCGCGATGACAGCACAAGCCAGGCAATTCCCGATAACGTTCACCGCAGTTCGAGCCATGTCCATCAGCGCATCAATGCCTAAGATGATGAAAATCGGCTCTGTCGGCAGATGGAACATGGAAGCGGTAGCAAGCAATACTACGAGAGTTGCTCGTGGAACTCCCGCCACGCCTTTGCTGGTCAGCATCAGCGTAAAAACCATAACGAGCTGTTGTCCCCAAGACATGCGCATCCCCGCGGCTTGCGCCACGAATATGGACGCCAACGCCAAGTAAACCGAAGAACCCGCCATGTTGAAGCTGTACCCCGCAGGGATCACGAACGCGACGATTCTGCGCGGAACGCCAAACGCCTCCATTTCCTCCATTGCGCGAGGGAGGGCCGCCTCAGAAGTGCTGGTCGCGAAGGCAATCGTGGCGGGCTCAGCTAGCGCGCGAAGAAACCGTGCAAGTGGTAGCCGCGCCAGTAGGGCGATGGGCAGCAGCACGATGAGCAGGAAGATAATCAGCGCGGCGTATCCCGTTAACAACAGTCTCCCCAGCGGCAACAACACGCCGATTCCCATGTGGCCTACGGTATATGCCACTGCTGCGCCAACACCAACCGGCGCGAAATACATCACTATATTCGTGAAGGAGAACATTGCCGCGCTCAACGACTCGCAAAACTTCAACATGGGCTCGCGCTTCGCCTCCGGCAGCAGGGCGAGCGCGATTCCGAAGAGCAACGCGAACACAGCAACCTGGAGAATTTGGTTTTCAGCGATGGACTTCGCAATATTCTCGGGAAAGACGTGCAGGAGAAAATCTTCCCAGTGCATCGGTTCCACATTTTGAGGTGCGACAACTCCCGTGACGACTGGCATCGTCAGCCCTTCGCCTGCGCGGCTGATGTTGATCGCTCCCACTCCGATGAGGAGCGCAAGCGTCGTTACGACTTCGAAATACAGGAGACTCTTCAATCCAATACGGCCAACACTGCGAAGATTGCCGTGCCCAGCGATTCCCGTCACCAGCGTGCCGAGAATCAGCGGTGCCACAATCACTTTGATCAAGCGCAGAAAGATGTCGCTCAGTACACGAAGATGTTCGGCGAGCTGGGGTCGGTCCAGTCCGATTTCTCCGCCCAGCAACATCGAGAAGAAGATCCAATAGGTTAGCGAACCGCTGCGCAATCCGGCGAAAGCAATCAAAACAAGGCCGCTCCAGCGAAGCGCCGCAAACCACTCCTGAGGACCAAGGAGCACCGCTAAGGACGCTCCCAGCAGGAATAACACGACTCCAGCGACAGTGAGCGCTCGCATGGCTGGCGAACGTCTCTTGCGCGGCGAAGAACTTGTGACCGGACTAGTCGTCATGAGTTCTCTTGAATTTCACCCTCGGCCTCGCTTTTTCTTGAAAAGTTCGCCGCGATTGTGCACCGCTCATCAATCTTGTTGACTGTCCGAACCATCTGTTATCGTTGCAACATGCCACCGATCAAGAATCTGGAATGCTCGCGCTGCAAATCTTCGGCTTCTGCCGAGCGCCCTCAGACCGTCTGTCCGAAATGCCAGGGCGCGTTTTACGTTCGCTACGATCTCAAGCAGCTTTATGGACCGGCCGCGCGTGACATTCTTGTAACCCAGGACCCTGCGTCGACTTGGTCCGGCATGTGGCGCTATCGCACTGTGCTTCCAACAGTCGAGCCTGTCACTTTGGGCGAAGGCTGGACGCCGATGTTGCGCAGCAAGCGCCACTCGGGAGTTTTCCTCAAAGAGGAAGGCGCAAACCCGACCGGCACCTTTAAAGCTCGCGGACTCGCGCTCGCCGTCACCATGGCGCGCCACTACGGCTTGCGCAAGTTGGCCGTCCCATCCGCGGGAAACGCAGCCGGTGCACTCGCCGCTTATGCGGCGGCTGCCGGTATCGAAGCCTACATTTTCATGCCGCGCGATGTCCCCTTTGCCAATTACGTCGAGGCCGTAGCCTACGGCGCAAACGTCACCCTGGTCAACGGCCTAATTTCAGACTGCGGCCGGATGGTCGCGGAACAAAAAGAAAAAGGAGGCTGGTTCGACATCTCGACGTTGAAGGAGCCATTTCGCATTGAAGGCAAGAAAACGATGGGTTACGAGTTGGTCGAACAACTCGGTTGGAAATATCCCGACGCGGTCATTTATCCTGCGGGCGGCGGCGTGGGATTAATTGGCATGTGGAAAGCGTTTGGTGAATTGGAAGAGCTAGGCTGGGTGCAACCCGGCAAGCGCCCGCGGATGATCGCCGTGCAATCTGCCGGTTGCGCTCCTATGGTTCGTGCTTTTGAAAACAAATCGAACGCCAGTGAGATGTGGCAGAATGCGGAGACTTTCGCTGCCGGACTGCGAGTTCCGAAGCCTTACGGGGATTACATCATGCTTGAGATCCTTCGCGAGTCTGCGGGTACGGCCGTCGCAGTGCCTGACGAAGAGATTCTTGCTTCGCTGAAAGATTGGGCGCGCAACGAAGGAATGTTTCTCTCGCCGGAAGGCGCCGCTGCGACTGCCGCGTACAAACATCTCGTAGCAACCGGCTTCTTGAAGCCCACCGATTGCGTCGTGGTGTTCAACACCGGCGCCGGACTGAAGTACACGGACGTCACAGCGCAAGCCATGCGTGTGAGCCGTCCGTCCGAATCCGCGTAGGCCGGAATTTACTCGGTATCGGTAACTCTCGTGCCTTCGGTTGTATCTAACGGGGAGTACAAAAATCGAAGGCCACACTCGAAGCGGGAGCCAAACTTTGTGTAGCGGGGTATAACAACGGTACGTACCTCATCCGTGTTATGCTCGTTCACTGAGACGTCTATGAGACTGCAAGCGTTCATATTCAACTGGCCGGGTAAGAAGCAACACGCCGCGAAGTTAGAGAGGATGTTCCGCGCGCATTGCGAAGTCATCGTAATCAATTCCGACGATAGCCTGCGTACACGGCACCCGCATTGGGAGCACATCGGCAACGACGGCTACTTCACCGATCAGTGGAACGCTGCCCTGCGGCGATTTGACTCTGACGTGTTTGTCCACATTCAAGGCGACGTCTGGCCCACGCAAGTCGGCCGCGTTCTTTCGGAAAGCTCTCGATTCATCCAAAATTATAGTGTCGGCGTTTACGCGCCAAATGTGGACTTCAATCCGCACACATATCGGATGCAGCTACTGAAAAAGGTGGAAGAAGGAGTTTACGAAGTTCCGGCAACTGATTGCTCTTTCTGGGCTATTCCATCTGACGTCATACGAAATGTGCCGCGCATCGATCCGAGTGTAAACCGTTTAGGTTGGGGCGTTGAATATCTGGTCGGCGCGGTGGCCCGGCGTGCCGGAAGAAAGATCGTGCGAGATTATCGCTTTACCGCCGGTCACCCCAAGGGCCGCGGTTATGACAGCGACAAAGCCGCCAAGGAGTGGGAGCAGCTAAAGAGGGCGGTGGACCCCTGTCTGTCTAGCGAAATGGAATCGCTGCAAACCGAACGCGATGCACTTGTCACTCAGACGACTTCCTGGGAACATCCCGTAGCTCATCTGATCTCCGCTGTGAGCTCTCGCACCAGTAGAGGCGCAACCATTCTTCGGCGCCGTATGTCGTCCTAGCCGACGCGAACGATATTGTTCGCTCGTCAGCGCTCCAGAATGTCCTTGAAACTGTTGATGGCGACTTTCTTCGGCTGGCGATCCAGGATGAAGTCGACCGTGCGCGTGGAATTTCCAGCCACCCCTATCTGACCCAGGCGCACCATTCCGTTTCCAAAATCGGCGAAGACCGGGACGAACATCGCAAAATGGGCGTCAACCTGACTCTGGGTGAGTTCAGCGCGGACTTTGATCTTGCCGCTGTCACCCGGCAGAAAGTCGTACTTGAAACTGTAGCGCGGCACCTGCGTGCCATATACCCACTCGTTGAAAAACCAATCCAGGCGCCCATTTCGCTCAATGTCCATCTGCTTGGTCATGTGTTTTTCGGCGATGGCCTTGAACGACTCAGTCGAGGCGGGTGTGTCGCGGTAAGTCGTCATGAAGTCATGCATCATATCGATGAAAGCCTGGTCTCGATTGTCGCCGTGATCGCCATACATGAGCGACCGCAGCATCAGCAACACATAAGCGCCTTTGGAATAGGTGTCGCCCTGATAGGCCTGTGCCGAACGCGGGGAAATTAGCCGCAACCCCAGCCACAACGGACCAGCATCATTCGGTGATACGCCGAAATTATTTTTTTCCAGGATGCGGACTCGCTGGCGCTCCCAGAAATCGATGTAATCCTTTTCCCATTTCTTCCCGACGGCTTGCTGCAAAAACAAACCCGCCGCAAATTCCGCAAAGCCTTCGGACAGCCACTGATCGTGATAGGAGGCCCAGCTGACGCCGTGGCCGAACCATTGATGCGCCACTTCGTGGGGCGTGACTTCCTGCACGAATCCGGTGAATTTCGTATTGATTTGGCCAAACAACATCCAACGCTGGGTGGAATCGATGTACGCGGAAATCGGCAAGTACACCAGGCCGGGCCACGACTGTCCGAAGTTGAAATTCGGTTGTTCCGTGATGTAGACGTTGTCGTAGGGAGCCTTGCCGAAAAAAATCGTGCACACCTGCATCTGGGCTCGAGTCTGGTCCAGAGCGTACTTGGTCATCGCGGTGGGCGACATGGCACCCAACGCGCCCTCTTCATAAGGCTTCAGACTGTCGGGCAAATCGGTCAAATAATATCCGGAGATGTTGTAGTGCGTGACCGTATCCGGATAATCAATCTTTTTATATTGACCGTAATTGAAGCCTGCGACGGCTACCGGCACCGGCGTTACCCAGTGCGAAACTGCAAAACCCGCTTCCGTGCTTTGGCCCTCCAGCTTTCCCACACTGACCACGGTATTCGAGGGCGGAACTTTGAACGTGAGATCGTAGAGGGCCTTTTCGCCGAAGCCGTTCAGATTCGGATACCAGGCCTCGCGGGCGTTCACGTAATAACTCCCGTTGCCCGCGTTGACCAGAACTTTGTCCCCCACGTACTCGACGTTTATGGAGTGCTCCTGCCCCATCGCTGGAACCTCGTCGAGAATGGCGTAGAACGATCCGTCTTCCTTTCTGTTCTCCTGAATGAAATGGAGGTCTTGCCCGTTCTGGTCGGTCACGCGCGTGACCCGCAGATTAGGCAACAGCCCGAACTTCAGCACGCGTTCGCCCGGGACCAGCGGCTCAAACGTGATTGTAGCCACACTCTGGAGGTGGTCATTCTTTGCGATAACGGTTTCGATTTTATAGCGCTTGGTTGCAAACAATCGCTTATCTTCGCTCGAATTCGCGGTGTGCGCCTTAAGCTCGCTCACCAAATGCTGGGAGTACCAGATGCCGTCGTCCAGTTCTCCGCCGTTGAAATTGACTAACCCTACTTCCTCTGGAGACTCCAGTTGCTGAAGCGCGCCCACGCGAGTGCGCATGAAAAAACGCAAGTCTTTGTGAGGCGAACCGTGCATATATGCATTAAAAAACGGAGGGTGCTTCGGATTGTAAATCGCGGAAAGCACGTCGCCGTCTACGTTGTCGATCGTTTCGCCTTCGAAGAATGCCTGGGTGAGACCTTCGGGAATTTCGTGGCGGTGGCGGACTTTATCTTTCCAATGTTGAAAAGCGGCGGCGGATTCCGGGGGAGTTTCCGTTCGTGAATTCAACGCCTCGGCGAACTGGGGATACTGGTCGGGGCTAAAACGGAACACCACCTCGGTGATATCTTCCTCGGCAGTCGGGTTGCCGGTACGGCGGACCATCTCACTCGTGTCGATGGCATCAATAGGCTTCAACGTGAAATGCCCATGGCCTACGAAAATTACGCCCGTCTCATATTTGTTGACCGGCGTCAGTAGCGTGATCGTTCCGGATTTCAACTGGAAAGTTCCCACGTCCACTGCCAGTGTGAAATTCTCGCAGCGATATGAATCGCCTAGCCCCGCGTCGCGCAGTTGGCGGTAAAACGCGTCTGAGTTCGCAAAGCCCCTGCTTTTTTCGGTGACTGTGACGCGAGTCTGTTGCGCTGCGATGGTCAGACTAAGCGGAAGGTCGGCCGTGCCCTTGAGGTCCACCGTGGTGACCAGGTCGTCGAAGCCCTCCTTGACGACGCGAACTGAGTATTTTCCCGGCTTCAGATTTGGCGCTATGAACTTGCCGGATTCATCGGATGTGAAAACGAGGGGCTGGGACAGATCGCCGCCGGTAATTTCGATTCGCGCTCCAGCAACGACTGCACCGGATGGATCTTTCACCGTGCCGGAAATGGTGTCGGCCCGCAGATGGGTCGCGAGCGCCAGACATAGAAATGCCAAGATCGCCGTACCGAAGCAGCGACTGCGCCGGACACGCCCGCCTATTCCCGCCGGGGATAAATAGAGTCTACGGTTCGAAAATCGCCGTTTGCCAGGTTGAATCATTCTGGGACAGTTGTAGCGAAACCTTGAACGAGAAACAATAGCCAAACCCAACCTAATTATATAATCGGTTTATACCCCAGCTAGTAACAAATTCGAAGCGAAGGGCGAGAGGCAGCCCGTTAAGCAGACAATCCTTCTTTCACGAGCGTGAGAGCGCGGCTGGTAGCTGCGGCAAAGGCTTCTGCGGTGTTAGGATCGGTTACCGCCTCCGCGTACCAGTTGATGGCGATGCAGAAATACACCCACCTTTCGTCAAACAACATCGCTCCCGGCGCGCACAATGCATGAAATCGGGCAACGTCGATGCTTCCGCCCTTCACGAATGCGCTAACGCCCAAGGGTAGAGGCAGCAGCCAGATGGCGTCGCCCATGGCCAGGATGCGACGGAATTCGTGCAACGTCTGCTTGTTTTTGAAGAACTCGCCCTGCAACGCACGCGAATAGTAGTCAACGAACTCGTCAGCGGTGCTGGCCATCGTCTCGATCTTGTTCAGCGGCGAATTGACAATCTGCAGGTTGGCAGCTGCTCCGAGCTCTTCCCAGCTGAAAGTCTTGTAATTCTTCGCGCCCAGCAGATGGCCGAAAAGCGAGCGCGTACTATCCGGGATCATCGTGTTCTTCAATCCTATCGAAGCGATGAACTCGCGCACTTTATCGGGGCCGACATGTTTCAAGCACATATCGGTGCCGGTATTGTCGCTGTGAAGAATCATGGCCTCCAGCGCAGTTCGTTCTGAGACTTTGCCAATAAGATTAGGAGGATTGAACGTCGCGCTGTCGAGCGACCACACGCCGGCGTCGAGCGCCAGCTGATTGGCCGTGAGGGTTTGAACCAAATCGGGTGAGTCCACTTGCCGCAAGGCTTCGCACAGGACGAATGTCTTGATCGCGCTTCCCACAAACATGACTTTCGAGGGATTGGATTCCACCAAGAACGCCGGCTTATTGTTCGAGGCGGGAGCATGAATCTTGATGGCCACATCGCCGGGCAAAGATTTGAAGAGAGACAAAATCGCTTGCGGAGAGGGGCCCTCTTTTTCGGAGATTCTTGCTGGCAGCCTCGGCGGCACCGTGCCGATCGTGACGGCTGCGCCCGCTTGAGCCAGAAATCCGCGCCTTGATTGCAACATGAAGTTTGTGCCTCGGACTTAGATTTTGTTTCTTATGGAATGACAGCAGTAATCGATACAGGAAATCCATCGCCCGCTCTGGAAATGCTTATCTGTTCCCGCGGTATAAAGATTGTTCTGTTGCTTTTAATCACCACAATCTCGACATCTCCCCCGAGCGGACAAGCAGCCGTCTTCCCAACGCCTTTTTCATCGACCAAAACGGGGTCGTTCGCGTCTTTCACGCATGGGTCCAGACGAAGGGAGCCTGCATATGCATCCGTCACGTTCACAGTAATTCGCGTAGGCGCGCTCTTGGCCCCGCATGATACCAACGACAACGAAATGGCTAACGCGCTGGCGAGCCAGGGTCTCATGAAGCCTCCCGTTCTTGGGCCCAACTACAACGACCTCAATGGAGTAGAGGTTTACACTCGTGCTCTGATTAACGCAAGACTTCAGTTGACCCAATCAAGAGCTGCGAAGCAGCGGTCCTCCGCGCGACCTATTTGACACTGCGGTTCCGAGCCGCTACGCTCGTCGCGATGAAAATCATCGTTGCGGATAAAATCAGCGAGCACGGAATAGAACTTCTGCGCGAAACCGGCTGGGAGATCGTCCTGCCTGTTGCGGGAGCGCTGTCCAGCGAGATTGCCGATGCCGATGGACTGATCGTGCGCAGCGCGACGCGCGTCACCCCCGAGCTACTCGACCAGGCTGAGCGCCTTCGCGTTGTGGGACGCGCTGGAGTTGGTGTAGACAATGTGGACATGGACGCAGCCACACGCCACGGTGTTCTGGTGATGAACACACCCGGCGGCAACGCCGTCAGCGTAGCCGAACATACTTTCGCCCTCCTGCTTGCGCTCGCACGCTCCGTGCCGCAAGCGAACGCTTCGATCCACGCGGGCCGCTGGGAAAAAACTTCCACGGGAATGGAATTGCGCGGCAAGACGCTGGGCCTTGTCGGTCTCGGACGTGTGGGCACGGAGGTAGCCAGGCGGGGACGCGCACTCGAAATGAAGGTGCTGGCCTACGACCCCTATGTCACGCAAGCGGCAGCGCGCGAACTCGACGTCGAACTCATTTCGTTCGAAGATCTGCTGCGCCGCTCAGACGTGATTTCGCTGCACACCGCGCTCAGTCCCGCGACGGAAAAAATAATCAGCGCAGCGGCTCTCGCGCAAATGAAGCGCGGCGCGCGTTTGATTAATTGCGCTCGCGGCGAATTGATCGACGAGTCTGCGCTCGCTGAGGCTCTTCGCTCCGGCCGCCTGGCAGGCGCTGCGGTGGACACATTTGCGCAGGAGCCGCCGAGAAATTCTCCGCTCCTCGGCTTGCCGAACCTAATCGCCACTCCGCATATCGCAGGTTCCACAGCCGAGGCGCAGGAAGAAGTTGGAACGCTGATCGCGCAACAGGTGCGCGATTATCTCGGGGAGGGATTAATTCGCAACGCCGTGAACATGCCTGCGCTTTCCGCCGAACAATACCGCCTTTTGCGCCCTTATCTCGAGCTTGGCGAACGCCTCGGCGCGCTCGTAGCGCAGGCCGCGCCTTCCGCAAGCTTCAGCCGCATCCGCATTCGCTACGCAGGAGAGCCGGCCGAACTGGGTTCACACGTCATACGCAGCGCGGTTCTGATCGGTTTGTTGAATGGCGTTCTCGACCAAAAAGTGAATCTTGTAAATGCTTCGCAAGCCGCCGCTGCGCGCGGATTAGTCGTGGAAGAAACTACGCGGCGTCGAGAACGCGGCTTTCCAAATACACTGGAGGTTGCTGCGGCGTCTGGTGACGTCGAACTTACCGTCGAAGGCACTGTAGTTCAAGACGGCTCACCGCGAATTCTTTCACTCGACGGAATCGCACTAGAGGCACCACTGGAAGGCACTCTATTGTTGACGCGAAATCGTGACGTTCCCGGCGTGATCGGAATGATCGGTACCGCACTCGGCGCTCTTGGAGTGAATATAGCCACATTCGCGTTGGGCAGACGCACTCCGGTACACGGAGCCGAAGCCGTCGCTCTCGTGCGGCTCGACGGGAATGTGGATTCCTCAATTCTAAAAAATATCCGCGCCATTCCTTCTATCACTGAAGCGCGCCTAATCCATCTGCCGGAATTGCCAAAAAGTCGGCCTAACCCACGGTAAAGCAATTCGCCGTAAACCAGATCACACGAGCCAAATCGATGGCGTGGCATTATTAAGGCGCACAGCAAAACACGGCAGGTTGCGGTTGGCGTGGATGCGCGATAGACTCTTTGTCAGTCGGTATCGGCTTTCGGGGCGTAGCGCAGCCTGGCTAGCGCGCCTGGTTCGGGACCAGGAGGTCGAAGGTTCAAATCCTTTCGCCCCGACCACTTTTTCCTCTATTTTCGCAGGATCTAATCCGCCATTACGCGCCAGAGGTCTTCACCCGAAAATTTGAGATGCATCGACCGCTCGTTGACAATATCGCCGAAACGAATCCATTCCGGACTGTTTTCTTCATCCTGCAAAACGAACATGCCGTTGTCTCCGGCCTCGAGCCCAACAATGCCATCGACTAATAGCTTGCCCTTGCGCAGAACGATCCGCGCACTGCCGACCCACGGATTCTCATTGCGGTAGTGGCCCACGAACCTGTCCCATTCTTTTGGATATTCAAATGTTTTCGGTCCGGCATACTTTGAATTTGTAAACCACTCACCGCCGGACCCGGCTTCGACCACGGGACTTTTCGGGTCCTTCACATCTGCGCGCCCGAAGACGAGCAGAAAATGTTGGAAATCCGGATGGGGGACGATGAACATATCGGCTCCCGCCATCTCAAGCGTCATGTGCTTGCCTTGGTACTGCATAAACAGATTTTGGCCGTCGGCCGCGATTTCAAAGCTGCGGCCGCCTCCGCCCTGATAAGTTCCCACGTAATCAGAAGCATTCTTCACTGCCCCCGGTGAATTTGGCGGCGGGGGCGCTGGGAAGGGCTTGCTGGTTCGTTTGGCCCGCATCAACTGAATGGCATACTGCGCGACAGGATTCGGTCGATATCCTTGCATGGCATTTATTGACGCGAACGCTCCCACACCTTCGTCGATGTCAACCTGCAACGCAGACGCGAAAGAAACCATTCCTCCGGTGTGACGCAGGATCTTGTGGCCATCGAGCATGTCCACCGCGATACCATATCCGTAGCTCGCCGTAGGACCGAATTCCTCCGCCTTCACATGGGGTTGCGAAAAAAGCGCAAAGCTACCATCGGAGAGTAGCGGTCCCTTAGGTCCTCGCCCGTGACTGGCAATCATTTGGATGTAGAGCCCCATATCGTGGGGAGTCGAAGCGATACAACCTGCGCCATCCGTCATAACGATACCCGGCGCTTCGCTTAGCCGTCCGTGACGCGGATACGGGCGATCGTTCTGAAAGACCATGTAGTTCTTGGCGAGCTTCTCGCGAATGTCCAGTGAAATGACGGGCTCGCTTTCCGTCATTCCGAGAGGCTCAAAAATGCGTTTTCGAAAAGCATCAGATAACGGCCGGCGGTCCAGCGTCCAAACCAAATGTCCCAGTGCGACGTAAGCTGTGTTGCAGTAATGAAAATGATCTCCCGGCGCATATGCAGCGCGATGTTTCGCAGCCGGGTCCGAAAGAAAAAGAGGGCCATTGCCGGGCAAGCCAGACGTGTGCGCAAGAAGATGATTCGTCGTTATTGGCGCAAAAGTTGATTCAATTCGAAACCACGGCAAGTATTCAACGATCGGCTTATTCAAATCGAGCTTGCCTTCCTGATGTAATTGCAGCAGACAATTGGCGACGAATGACTTGCTGATCGAGCCGATTTCGAAAAGCTCCTGCGGTTTCACGGCCACGTGCTCTTCCGGGTCGCTAAAGCCGTAAGTCGCGACGCGTTGCACTCCGTCGCGATCAGATAGGACCAGGGTCATCCCAGGAGAGTTCATCTCTCGCATGTACTGCTCGATAAAAGTGTCCAACTGCGCGAAGCACTCCGCATACTTGGCCTTCTCTTCCTGCGCGCCGGATTCGAGGACGAAGAACTGGGCAGCAACTGCCGCGGCAGCGACTTGACTGCTCAAGTTTAGAAAGCCTCTGCGAGACACCGAAAAAGACATGGGCGAGCCTCCCGAAATTCAGAAGCAGCTACGAGTTTACATATTCCAGCGATTTTTCTTCACTGATGCCAACCGCGCATCTGAACCCTATCACAGGCACTCGACTGTCGGTCACTGTGTTTCATTTGTTTCATATCCAAGAGGACTGAGAACAATAACGTAAAAGAACTTGACAAACCTACGCTGTGTGACTAGATTTCACGCCATACGGGAAGCGATTGGCATACTGAAACACGCATTTCATTCGAGAAATTAGTCCTAGCGATCCAGGCGAGCAGCAGATTTCTTACGTTCCAGTCCAAAGAAGGGAGAATATCTCAATGAAAATCGAAACGAACCGACCTTCCGCGGGCAGCAGCTCCGCGAGCCGCTGCCGATACTTTCTCTTTGTCTTCGGATTTCTGGCACTGTGCGCCCTGCTGTTGAGCGTTCCGACGGCATTTGCGCAGACAGCGGACACCGGTTCGCTCGTCGGTACCGTCACTGACTCGAGCGGTGCTGCTATACCAGACGCCGCAATCAAAGTCATCAATGAGGCTACCGGCGACAGTCGCGATCTTGTTTCTCAGTCAAACGGTAACTATCAGGCGTCGTTGTTGCTGCCCGGAACCTATCGAATTGAAGTGTCGAAAGCCGGGTTCAAAACCGAAGTCCTTAAAGGGATCAGCGTCTCTGTCACTGAAACCCGCACGGCTAATATAAAACTCCAGGTCGGCGAGGTAACTCAGACGGTCACGGTCAATGCGCAGGCCGACATACTGCAGACCAATAGCGCGGCCTTGGGGCACGTCACCGACGAGAGGATGGTGGAAGGTTTGCCGCTCGTCACTCGGAACTACACCCAAATACTCGGTCTTTCTCCCGGCGTCTCGGCTGACGTGAACAACGCCGCGAATCTGGGTTCGGGCACCGACGATTTTTCGGCTCACGGCGGAGTTGTGTCGGACAATAATTTTCAGATGAACGGGTTAGGAGTGAATGATCTTTTCAGCGGCTTCCAGCAAGTTCCCATCCCCAATCCGGACGCGATTCAGGAATTCAAGGTGCAGACCGGTCAGTATGATGCGGCCTCCGGAAGGAATGGCGGGGCGAACGTAAACGTCGTGACAAAAGGCGGCGGGAATGAATTTCACGGAACCGCGTTCGAATTCTTTCGCAATGACGATCTCAACGCGAACGACTTCTTCCTAAACCAAGCAGGACAGCCGCGCGGAGTTCTGAAACAAAACCAGTTCGGCGGTACTGTCGGCGGTCCGGTCCTGAAGGACAAGCTGTTTTTCTTCACTTCGTATCAGGGTACAAGGCAGAGAAATGGCTTGGATCCCACGTGCCTGGGTAGTTTTTTTACTCCGACCGAGATTACCGATAGTGCCACGAGCCGTTCTGCCGCGGCGCTGGGTGCTGCGTTTACCGGACAACCCGGCGTACTTGGCCCAGGTGTCGCTCCTGACGGTTCGAATATCAGCCCACAGGCTATAGCATTGCTCAACACCACGGTGGCGGGAGGCGGATTCTTGATCCCCGCTCCTCAGAATACTACCACTGGAAGTTCGAACGTCAGTGCCGCCTGTCCATACTCTGAAAACCAATTTGTGACCAACGGCGACTACGTTCAATCGGATAAAAGTAAATGGTCGGCTCGATTCTTTTGGGCAGACAACAACCTCGCGAATAACTTTACGGGCAATGCGGGAACCGGCGGAGGAAACGTCCCCGGCTTCCCAACCGTGACTCAGATCCAAGATCGCTTCGCTTCGCTTTCCAACTCTTATGTATTCAGCCCCAACCTGGTGAATCAAGTCATTGTGGGATTTGGCCGAACGGTGCAACAAAATGGAGCGCAACAGCCGACCGTTACCGTTCCGGGTGGAACTCCCGCTCCGCTGACTCTGGGGGCTCTTGGGATCACTGCTCCGCCCAACGATGATGCCCATCCATCGATCGCAGTACTGGGCAACTTCGCCATTGGAGGCAATGGTCAGGGCTTGAGCATCTTCCAGAACAATTACAGTTTTGAGGATTCCCTTTCTTACGTTCACGGCCGTCACACGCTCCATTTCGGCGGAGGTCTTTCGAAGCAGCAAATTAACTTTGACAACTTCACGTTTCCCGGCCTCATTGTTTTTGCAAACCTGCCGGATTTCTTGACCGGCAATCCGTTCCTTCTGGCGGATATACAAGGTCTCGTGAATCGCGCATGGAGATCCACGAACGCCGACGCATACGCACAAGACGATATTCAAGTGACCCCACGCCTGACGATTAATCTGGGCGTGCGATACGACCGTGAAGGAGACATTGGCGATTCTCTCGGGCGTTCGTCCAACATAAATCCGAACCTTCTGAATCCGAACCCTCCTGCTGGAGGCACCCTGCAGGGAGTGGTAGTTGCGTCGAATTTTAGTGGCACGCTGCCGGCCGGAGTTACTCGTGCTGCGAACTCAGCCGCTATCAATGGAGACGGTGAAAACAAGGTTGGGCCGCGGCTCGGATACGCCTACAAGCTGCCGTGGACCAATCGAATGGTCCTCCGGGGCGGCTACGGAATGTACTTCACGCGATCGACTGGCCAGCTATTTCTGCAATTGATTGCTGTTCCTCCTTTCTCCGACTTCCGCGTCGTGGAGCCTGCGATCGGGACAACATTTGGAAATCCGTTCGCTCCGGTTCCAACGTTCCCAAATTTCGCTCCGTTGGCTTACTCGCCCACGACGGCGCAAGCTCCGCAGATTTTCGCGCCAGGATACCAACCGTCTGTCATCCAGGAATACAGCACGAGCCTACAGACTGAGCTTATGCGTAATCTCGTTCTGGAAGTCGGCTACGACGGCGTACGCGGCACGAAATTGGCGGAGGAACGTGCGTTCAACCAGGCACTGGATGCAACGGTCACTCCGATCCGAGGACAAACGACGAACACGTTGGCCAATCTACCTCTACGCGTTCCCTTTGTCGGGTTCTCTACTGATGCAACCGAACTTCAAACCGAAGGCGCGTCATGGTACAACGCGTTGGAAGTCAGCCTGAACAAGCGTTTCAGCCATGGTTTGCAGTTCCTCGTCGCATACACTTGGGCAAGGTCGTTAACGGATGCCAATGGTTTCGCCCAAGGCGTTGGCCAGGGCGCGAACCTCGTCGGCAACCAGAACGACCCACATTCGCGTTACGGTCCTGACCCATTTGTGCGCCCTCAACGGCTTGTCATAAGTTATCTCTACAACTTCCCCAAACCCGCGAACGAGTTTTCATTGGCCGGACGCTTCATCTCGGGCTGGAGTATCTCCGGCGTGACTACGATTCAATCTGGCGAACGGTTGACCCTTACATCATTCGATCCGAATAACGCCTTTGGAATTACCGGAGGCGGTCTGAACCCGGATCCGGTACAGGTCGTCCCGGGATGCACTCCGCTTCGTAACCCAGGGTCCGTTCAGAAGAATCTGAATAATTACTTCAATACGGCTTGTTTCACGACCCCTCCGGTCATCTCTGCGGATGGAGCTACAGCCTTCGGAAATTCCAGGCCGGGTATCGTTTCAGGGCCCGGTCAGCTGAACTTTGATTTTGCGCTCGTCAAGACAACACCGCTGGGGCACAGCGAGCGCAGGAATTTGCAGTTTCGCTCCGAATTTTTCAACCTGTTTAACCATCCTCAGTTCGCCAATCCGGCATCTTTGTTCGGCTTTCCGAGTTTTGGAGTGATTAACCAAGCGGCTGTCTCGCCGCGAGTCATCCAATTTGCGTTGAAATTGATTTTTTAGTTCTTCTCGGCGGGCGATTTTCTCGTGGAGTCTCGCGGCCTTTTGGGGCGCAAGGAGGAGAAGGGCGCGGGCCCTTCTCTGAATTTCAGGTGGAAGGCATCGTGGCACAAATTCAACTGGATCGGTTGGAACTTCGCGAACTGAATCTGCCGCTAAAGTTCCCATTTGAAACTAGCTTTGGCCGAACCACGAATCGCCGCGTATTGATCGTGCAGGCTATCTCTCGAAACGGCGAGAGTGGCTATGCCGAATGCGTTGCCATGGAAGGCCCCTTTTATAGCGGGGAAACGATCGACACCGCCTGGATCATCATTTCGAAGCACATCGCACCGTTGCTCGCATCACAAGACGTCAGAGCAGAGCAAGTGTACGGGACTCTTTCGCCGATCCGCGGAAACCAAATGGCGAAAGCCGCGGTGGAAGCAGCGATTTGGGATTTGGAAGCGAAGCTCCTGGGGTTGCCGCTTTGGAAGCATCTCGGTGGCGAACGCGCTGAAATCGCTTGCGGCGTTTCCATCGGCATCCAGCCGAGCACTGATGCGTTGGTTGAAACGATTGCGCGAGAGCTCGACAACGGATATCAGCGCATAAAAATAAAAATCAAGCCTGGGCAAGATGTGAAGCTGGTTCAAGCGGTGCGATCTCGTTACAAAGACATCGTTCTCTCCGTGGATGCAAATGCGGCCTACTCTTTAGCCCGAGATATATCGGTGATGAAGGAACTGGATCGCTATAACCTCTTGATGATCGAGCAGCCGCTTGCCGCCGGTGATTTGGTGGACCACGCAAAACTTCAGCGTCAGCTCAACACACCGCTTTGCCTGGACGAATCGATCGGCAGTGCTGCTGATGCGCGACATGCGCTGGAGCTTGGCGCCTGCCGCATCATCAACATCAAGCTCGGCAGAGTGGGCGGATTATCTCAGGCGCGAGAAATCCAGGAACTCGCCGTACAACAGCAAATTCCCGTTTGGTGCGGCGGCATGCTCGAAACCGGCATCGGCCGCGCGCACAATATCGCCATTTCGTCGCTGCCTGGTTTCACCCTTCCGGGAGATGTCTCCGCCAGCAAGCGTTATTGGAAGGAAGACATCATCGACCCGGAAGTGGAAGTCAGTTCACACGGAACGATTCGAGTGCCGACTGCGCCGGGATTGGGATATCGCGTGCGAAACGACCTTATCGAAAAGTTAACGGTTCGGTCCGAAACCATTCGAATTGAGCACTCGGCGATTCCAACCAGCGCATCGCGGTAGTTGGAGCGCACTTGTTGAAGCAACAGGAGAGGTCACACAAATGTTCCGTATAGCAAAGCCGGACAAAATAAAGCGGTCGAATAAGGCCATTTTAACAACTCGGAATAATTACGGATCGAGAACCGCGGCGCGCATCGCGATGCTGGCCGTCTCAATTTTGTGCCTTCTTCTTTCATCTCTCTGGGCGCAGGGACCTGCGCCGAAGAACGCGAAAATCCCCGAGCCTGCGCCGAAAGAGGTCGCATCGCCCGCCACCGTCCCCGCATTGACCGGAGCCGACCTGGGAGCTTTTCTCGACGGACTGCTGTCGACTCAGATAGAAAGAGGAAACATCGCTGGGGCAGTCGTCCTCGTGGTCAAAGACGGAAAGGTACTGTTTGCGAAAGGCTACGGCTATTCAGATGTCGCGACGAAAAGGCCGGTCACGCCGGACGGCACTCTTTTCCGGCCCGGTTCGATATCCAAATTATTTACTTGGACTGCGGTGATGCAGCTCGTAGAAGAAGGCAAGCTCGATCTCGATCGCGACGTAAACGATTATCTGGACTTCAAGCTCGTTCCCGCGTTTGGCAAGCCGATCACCTTGCGCAACATCATGACGCACACTTCCGGATATCAAGAAACCGCGAAGGACCTTTTTGTCAGTCAAGCCAGCGATCTCAAGCCGCTCGGAGAATATCTGCAAGCGCACATGCCCGCGCGCATTTTTCCTCCCGGAGAAGTTCCTGCTTACTCAAACTACGCCACGGCCCTGGCTGGGTACATCGTGCAGCGAGTGTCCGGCCAGCCATTCAACGATTACATCGAAGCGCACATTTTCAAGCCGCTTAATATGTCGCATTCCACCTTCGTACAGCCTCTGCCCGATGCATTGAAACCACTAATGTCCTCCGGATACGTGGTGGCCACCCAGCCCGCGAAGGGTTACGAGATCGTGCAAGCGTTTCCCGCCGGGAGCTCCGCGGTTTCAGCGGAAAATATGTCGCACTTCATGATCGCTCATCTCCAGGACGGCCAATATGACGGAGCACGGATTCTGAAGCCCGAAACTGTCGCGCTCATGCATTCGCGTCAGTTCGCGTACAACTCTGCGCTGAACGGCATGTGTCTGGGCTTCTACGAAGAAACGCGCAACGGCCACAGGATTTTCGGGCATGGCGGAGATACCGAATATTTTCACAGCGATCTTCACCTCATGCCTGACCAGAGCCTGGGCTTTTTTGTTTCGTACAACAGTGCCGGCAAGAGCGAAGTAGATAATCGTTCGGAGCTGTGGCACAAAGTTCTCGATCGTTATTTTCCTTATACTCCACCGGCTCCTGCGCCAGTGGCGAATCCGAAAGCCGACGCTGGAACTGTGGCCGGCTATTACACCTCCAGCCGCCGCTCGCAGACCAATATCTTGTCGGTCGCTTCGATGTTGGGACAGTTGAAGGTGACTCCTGCCGACGACGGAACGATTCTTATCGACCAGCTCAAAGACACGAATGGAGAGGTGATTCACTGGCAGGAAATTGGCCCTCTTCTGTATCGCCAAAAGGACGGGCAGGATCTCGTCGGTTTCAAGCGCGACGCGTCGGGACAAATGGCGTTATCCATAGATTATCCATTCTTCATCTTTCAGCACGTGAGCTTGCTCGATAGCAAGCCGTTCAATACATTTGTCATCATAGTGAGTTCGATCGTACTGCTCCTCGTACTTCTTCTGTGGCCGGTCGCTGGTCTGATTCGCCGGCACTATGGGCACAAGTTGGATCTCGGGCCCCAGGGTCGTCGCTTGCGTTTTCTAGTGCGAATGGTTTGCCTGATCGACATAGCTTTCATCTTGGGTTGGATTGTATTGGCGACGCGGCTCAATGATATTGGAGCGCTCTCCGAGAAGCTCGACCCGTGGATTCACTTCATCCAGATCATCGGAGTAGTCGGATGCCTGGGCGTATTGGTTGCGATATATAGCGCCTACCGCTCGTGGTCGGATCGCGGGCGCTGGATCTGGGCCAAGCTTACAGACGCGGTCATCGCCCTCGGGTGCATCGGATTTGTTTGGTTCGTGCTCGCGTGGAATTTGTTGAACTTCAACTTGAACTACTGAGATGGCTTAACGGGAAGGCGAGAGAAAACAGATGCGTCCGATAGTCTCTAAATTGTTTTGCGCGATCGCGATTGTGGCCTCGATTCTGATCGTTGCGCCTTCGCAGCATGGCCAAGAGTCGCCAAAACAGCCGGATTACAGTTCCGCCTTCAACAAGACCGACGCCATGATCCCCATGCGCGACGGCGTGAAGTTGCACACCGAAATTTATGTTCCAAAAGACGTTAAGGAAGCTCTTCCATTCTTCCTGACGCGAACACCTTATGGACTTGGAGACGACCCGCAAGGCTACTCGCGGCTGCTGGGGCTTTACAAAGAAATGTTTGCAGATGGCTACATTTTTGTTTTTCAGGACATTCGCGGACGATACGGCTCGGAAGGAAACTTCCTAATGCAGAGGCCGGCGCGCGATCGAAAGGACCCGCACTCGATCGACGAAGGCACCGACACATACGACACGATCGATTGGCTGCTCAAAAATGTACCGAACAACAACGGCCGCGCTGGCGAAGCGGGAATTTCCTACGGTGGCTGGCTCACGGCAATGTCGCTTCTGGAACCTCACCCCGCTCTAAAAGCTGTCTCCGAGCAAGCCTCGCCGGCGGACATGTTCCTTGGAGATGATTTTCATCACAACGGGGCGTTTCGTTTGAGCTACGGCTTCGAATACGCCGCGCTCATGGAGACGGGCAAGACAAACTTCCAGTTTCAATTCGACAAGTACGACACTTTCGAATGGTATCTCGCGCTCGGACCACTCTCGAACGCGAACAAGCTGTATTTTCACGATACGCTGCCGACCTGGAACGATTTCGTTGCTCATCCTAATTATGACGAATTTTGGCGAAAGCAGGCCTTCACGGAATATTTCAAGGATCTCAAACTTCAAGTTCCGAATCTGAACGTTGCTGGATGGTGGGATCAGGAAGATTTCTATGGTCCGGTGAAACTTTTCGAAATCCTGGAGCGAAACGACACGAATCACAACAACTATCTCGCGATCGGCCCGTGGAATCACGGCGGATGGGCGCGAAGCGATGGCGCGAAATTGGGCAACATCGATTTCGGCAGTAATACCAGTGCATATTTTCGTGAGCATATTCAAGCGCCCTGGTTCGCTTATTGGTTGAAGGACAAGGGCGCTCCGCCTGCCCATAAAGTTATGACTTTCGCCACTGGCGCGAACTCTTGGAAATCGTGGGATGCGTGGCCTCCCACGCAAGGCGTCCAAAAACGAAATCTTTACTTCGGCGCCGATGGCAAGCTGTCCTTCGATCAGCCCGCAGATACAGGCCTTTCTTTTGAAAGCTATATTTCCGATCCTGCGAACCCGGTGCCCTATCGACAGCGGCCAGTGGAAGAAACCTATTCGGCGGGAAGCCGCTGGTATACCTGGCTGCTCGAAGATCAGCGTTTTGTAAACCAACGTCCGGACACGCTCACTTGGGAAACTGAACCGCTTGCGGATGACATAACGGTCGCAGGGGACATCGTCGCTCACCTTTTTGCCTCGACGACGGGCACGGATAGCGATTGGATCGTAAAGCTGATCGATGTCTATCCGGAAAAAGTCGAGTCGGACCCAAAGATGGGTGGTTACGAGCTCATGGTTGCGGACGAAGTTTTCAGAGGACGTTTCCGCAAGAGCTTCGAAAAACCTGAGCCTATCGTTGCCAATCAAGTCACCCCGTACACGATCGATCTCCACACCAACGACCACGTATTTCTGAAAGGGCACCGGATCATGGTGCAGGTGCAAAGCACTTGGTTTCCGGTCATCGACCGCAATCCGCAGAAATACGTTCCTAATATTTTTCTCGCTGCCGCGGCTGACTATCAAAAAGCCACACAGCGAATATATTGCTCGAAGCAATTTCCTTCGAGCGTCGAGCTTCCTGTTGTCGCTCATTGACCCGTTCGTTTGGACGCCCAAGTAGAGTTCTCGCTGCGCGAACCGGTATTTGTTCGAAAAAATAACGGAGGTTTAGGCATGAAAAAGATACTCGCGTTCTTCGCTCTTATTTTGTTTGTGTGTGCCACGGTGAACGCACAGGGCGAGAAGCCGCTGTTAATGCAAGATCCCACGCTAAACGCTTCACACATTGTCTTCGCTTACGGAGGCGAGCTCTGGAGCGTCAGTCGAGAAGGAGGCGATGCCCTGCAATTGACCAATAGTCCAGGGCAAAAATCTAATCCGCATTTCTCGCCCGACGGCAAGTGGATTGCGTTCACGGCGCAGTACGGTGGCAACTCAAACGTATTCGTGATGCCTTCTGAAGGTGGCGAGCCCCGCCAACTGACCTACGCTTCCGGGCCTGACACGGCCGAAGGCTGGACGCCTGACGGCAAAAACGTGCTCTTCCGTTCTTCCCGGGACAGCTTTGCTCCACGTTATGAGCAGCTCTACACGATATCGGTCGACGGCGGCTTCGCTCGCCCGCTACCCTTGCCCATGGGTTACCAAGGTTCATACGCCGCGGATGGCGCTCGCTTGGCTTATACTCCGCTCCCCCGCGAATTGTTCTTCGTAGGCGTACCTCTGGTGCACGCATTTTGGGCTCATTATCACGGCGGTCTGGCGCCCAAGGTATGGATCGCAAACTTGTCGGATTCTTCGGTTGTCGAGGTTCCTCACGAAAATGCCAGCGATTTCTGTCCGATCTGGGTGGGGAACAAAATTTATTTTCTGTCCGCGCGAACTGAACCAATCACGCTTTGGGTCTACGACACGAATTCAAAAACTGTTTCCCGCGTCATCGAAAATCACGGCATGGACATCATGTCTGCCTCCGCAGGTCCCGGCGCAATTGTTTACGAACAGTTTGGCTCTCTGCATCTCTACGACCTCGAAAAGGGTCGCGAGCGCGAGGTCCGAGTAAATATCCGTGGAGACTTTCCGGAGCTTCGCACGCACTTCGAAAAAGTGGCCGATCATGTTCTCAATGTCGGAATCTCTCCTGCCGGCGCGCGCGCCGTTTTCGAGGCTCACGGTGAAATTCTCACCGTGCCTGCCGAAAAAGGTGACGTCCGCAACATCACAAATTCTCCAGCCGTTGCGGATCGATCTCCCTCCTGGTCGCCTGACGGAAAATCGATCGCCTATTTCTCCGACGCGACCGGCGAATACACTTTATGCATTAAGGATCAAGACGGTATGAAGCCGGCACGCTCGATCAGCCTTGGCAATCCGCCTTCGTATTTCTTCGATCCCGTGTGGTCGCCCGACAGCAAGAAAATCGCATACACCGACAAACGTTTAAATCTCTGGTACCTCGATCTCGATCATCCGGATCCGGTCAAAATTGATACTGATTTTTATTTCGCGTTTGGACTGGAGTTCAATCAGTCATGGTCTCCAGATAGCCGTTGGATTGCCTACACCAAGCTGCTGCCCAATCACCTGCGCGCCGTTTTCGTTTATTCGCTGGATTCCAAGAAGTCCACGCAAATAACCGACGGTATGAGCGACGCGGGGTACGCTTCCTTCGACAAAGGAGGCAAGTATCTCTATTTTACCGCCAGTACAACCTCAGGACCGGCCGGCTTTTTGCTGGATATGTCGAGCAATGGCCACACCGTCACGCGGAATATTTACCTCGTTGTGCTCCGCAAGGACCTTCCTTCACCGTTCAGGCCTGAGAGTGATGAGGAAAAAGTGGCGAGCGCCGAGGGCTCGACTGCGCCGGACAAAGATAAATCTGGTGCAGATAAAGGCAAGAAAGATCCAACCTCAGTGAAGCCTGTGCAGATCGATTTCGAGCGAATCGGCCAACGTATTTTGGCTTTGCCACTGCCGGCGGCGAATTATACCGGGGCATTTGCCGGCAAGGAGGGAGAACTACTCCTTGAGCAAACGCAGTCAGAAGGCCGCGGCGGACAGACCAGCCTGGTCAAATTTGCCTTGGCGGATCGCAAACCTACTCCACTCGCATCCGGGATAGAAGAATTTCGATTGTCGTTTAATGGAGAAAAGTACTTATTTCGTCAGGGCCCTAAGTGGGGAATCGCTTCTACTGCCGCACCGCTCAAGCCGGGCGAAAATCTCCTGAATATGGACTCGATGGAAGTCTTGGTAAAGCCGCGTGAAGAATGGAATCAGATGTACCACGAAGCTTGGCGCATCGAGCGCGATTATCTATACGCCTCGAACTACGTGGGGCTGGACATCGGCGCTGCCGAAAAACAGTACGGCGCCTTTCTCCCCGGAATCGCGAGTCGCGCCGATTTGAATTATCTCTTTCTTGAAATGCTCGGCAAACTTTCAACCGGTCACACATTCGTATCTGGCGGCGATATTCCCAAAGTTACTCCTGTGAGCGTCGGATTACTCGGCGCTGACTATAAGACTGAAAATGGCCGCTATCGCTTCGCCAGGGTCTACAGCGGAGAAAACTGGAACCCCGGCCTCCGTGCGCCTCTCACAGAGCCTGGAGTTGACGTGAAGCAAGGCGATTATCTTCTGGCCGTAAATGGACGCGAGCTTCACGATACCGACGACGTTTACAGCTTCTTTCTAAGCACCGCAGACAAACAGATTTCGATCAAAGTGGGGCCGAATGCGGACGCATCGAACGCCCGCGATGTAATCGTTGTGCCCATCCGGGAGGAAATATCTTTACGCCATCGCAATTGGGTCGAAGACAACGTGCGCAAAGTCGACGAGTTAAGCGGCGGGCGAATCGCTTACGTATATTTGCCCGACACGGCTACCGGCGGATTCACCAGCTTTAATCGCTACTTTTTCGCGCAAGTCGGCAGGGAAGGCGTCATCATCGATGACCGCTTCAACAGCGGAGGCCAAGCCGCCGATTACATCATCAACTATCTTCAGCGCAAACTTTTGAACTATTGGTACACGCCCAATGGCGCCGTCATGACGGAACCCAGCCTGGCGATCTTCGGATCCAAGGCAATGATCATAAACTCGTACGCCGGCTCTGGCGGCGATCTCATACCGTGGTTTTTTCATCATGTCGGACTTGGTCCGTTGATCGGTGAACGAACATGGGGTGGGGAAGTCGGCATTACCGGCTATCCTCCTCTCATCGACGGCGGCGGCGTAACCGCGCCGAGCCTCGCCTTTTTCACTACCGAAGGTCATTGGGGAATTGAGAATGAAGGTGTCGCGCCGGATATTGAGGTCGTGATGGACCCCAAACTTTGGCGCAATGGCCACGACCCCCAGCTTGAAAAAGCCGTGCAAACGGTTCTTCAGGATCTCGGCGAGCACCCGTTGCCAAAGCCTAAAGTGCCTGCGTTTCCCGATTACTACAAATTACCTTAAGGTGTTCCCGGACGGTTCCACTGAAGTTGGCGGTTCCTGAATGCGAGTCCGGGATAGAAATATCGCGTAAAACGGCAAGCCGGAAAGGATGAGGCCGATCCCGTACAAAGCGTGCAACGGAGAGGATATTACAGCGCTGAGCGTAATTCCGAGTGCAGCAAGCGTGAACAGTGCCGGCAGCCAGGGATATCCGGGCGCGAGAAAAGGGCGGGGAATATCCGGCCGGCGTATGCGCATCACGATGACGCCAGCGACCGCCAGTCCGTAGAAAATCCACGCCGTAAAAATCACGTAAGTGAACAGCTCTTGAAACGTCCCTAGCAGCGTCAAACACGCGGCCCAGATCCCTTGGATCGCTATAGCCAACACGGGCGCGCGAAACCGCGAACTCAGTTTCCCAAAGGCCTGAAAGAAGAGTCCTTCCTGAGCCATCGCGTAATAGACGCGAGGGCCGGTGAGAATCATTCCATTCGTGCTGCCGATTATCGAAACTAGAATCAATATCGTTACAAAAAGTGCCGCCGTCGGGCCCAATACTGAACTCACCGCCGTTGCCGCCACTCGCTCCGTGTTTTGAATCTGACGCGGAGTCAGGACGCAGTAATAAGCGATATTTATGCTGATGTAAGTGATCGCGACCAGAAGCGTGCCGTAGAAGAGTCCTCGCGGCAAATCGCGCTGGGCGTTTTTGAACTCACCTGCAGTAAAAGAGACAACGTGCCATCCTTCATAGGCCCACAGGACTGCGACCAACGCAATTCCAAACTGTACAGGCTGCAATTTGAGCGGCAACGCGGGGAGAAAGGCCGCCGCCAGCAACCCACTGTGTCCCCACAGAAATAAAATTCCAATCATCAACGCTAAGCCGCCAAATTTTGCAAGCGTGAATAAATTTTGGACGCCTTTTCCCGAGCGCACACCAAAGCAATTCACCGCGGTCAGTGCAAGGACGCAAATAATCCCGGCTGACTTTTGCTGGAATGCCGTCAGTGGAAACATCTGAGCCAGATAAATCCTAAAGGCGACCGCCAGCGTAGCGATGCTGCCGGAATGAATGAGCGTCAGCAGACCCCAGCCGTACAAGAAACCGACTGGTTTGCCGTAGGCGTGTCGGAGATACACGTACAAGCCTCCGGCACCGGGGAACGCTGCTCCTAGTTCTCCGAGTGCCAGCGCGCCGAATAAACTCAGAAGTCCGCCCACCAGCCATACCATCAGAACGGCGGCGAATGACGAGAGTTGAATTGCGACGCTATTGGGAACGAGAAAAATGCCGGATCCGATTACGGTTCCTGCCACGATGGCCGTGGCGTCGCGAAGACTCAACTCGTGCAAAAGTGCATTCGCGCCATTGGCTGGAATGTTGGAAGCGGACGTCATATAAGCAGCTAGGTCTCGTACCAGCGGAAGCCCAAACGTTGTTCCTTGTCCGCCTCGCGGAGCAAAGCCAACGTTCGCGACCGCCGATAGTTCGCGCACGCTACGAGAATCACATTGAGAAGAGCCATTGGTGCAGCGTAAGAAGCTCCGAACGACGTGGTTTCAACAGAAGCTAAAAAGGATTCGTCGCAAAAGCGTGCCACAGGTGAAACAAAAGTGTCGGTGATTCCGACGCAATAAGCCCCGCGAGCCTTTGCTTGTTGGATTCCTTCCACGGTTTGTCGCAATCCACGGCGAAAACTCATCGCGAATACCAGATCGCGGCGGCCGAGCATTCTGGCAAAATGTGCCGTCCGACCCGGAGTTGTGGCAGTCAAGACCGTGAAACCAAGAAGTGCCAAGTGGTATTCGAAATACGTCACAAGCGAAGAAGCCAGATCTCCCCCAATCAGCAGGATTCGATCGGCGTCATAGACTCGGCGCATCAATTTTTCGATGCGCTTGTATTCAAGGCTATTTCGTAAGCCCTGCAAATTCTTCGAGTCTTGTTCTAGCGAATCACGCGCATATGACGGTATGTTTCCGTCGCGGGTGGAACTGGATCGCATCAGGTCGAGAGAAGTCGCGTGAGCGATCGAGAGATCATGCAAGAATCTCTGAAAGTCTTTATAGCTTGGAAAACCCATACGCCGCACAATGCGCACGGTGGTGGCCGGGTCCGACTTTAATCGATCGGCCATACTGCGCACACTTAATAGAACAAATTCTCGCGGGTTTTCCAGAACCGGCCGAATAACTTCCTGCCGTTTCCTGGTAAGTCTTCCGATGAGTTCCCCGAGGCTTACGCGAGGAACCCGGTCCTTGATCCTTGAAGTTGCTCTCGGCATGTTCGCAAAGCATTGACCAAGTGCCTAACGATTGTCAAGGCGGGTTTACTGTAATCTGTCCGCTGGCAGGCCAGGCGATGGCCAATATTGCATCACTTGTTTCATCTCGATCAAGGTGCAGCCAAGCAATAGTAAAACAGCTTGACAAATTGTTAGCGCACAAATAGATTGCAGCTTATTCTTAGCGCCAAGAAATTATGAAACGTTTATTTCACAGTGCTATTTCCACTGTGGTCTGGACGGGATGGGACGGCAGTTCGTTCGCACTTCGAACTCAGCACCGGGGAGTCGCAACGTTATGACAATATCTAGGGCCTTACGGTTGGCCGGTCTCTTATCTGCCCTTTGTTGTGTTGTGTCGCTGACACTAACTCATGTGTCCGCTCAGAATCGATCTTTCACGATTGACCAGGTACTGAGCGCGCCGTTCCCAACGGATCTGATCGCCGCTCCCTCTCACGGCAGGATTGCGTGGGTTTTCGATGCGCGCGGCAGTCGGAACGTGTGGGTCGCCGAGCCCTCCTCCACTGGTTCGTACCAATCACGGGCGATAACTTCGTACTCCGGAGACGACGGGCAATCCGTCGGCGAGCTGGCTTGGAGTCCCGACGGGGAATCGATAGCTTACGTTCGCGGCGGCGATTTGGAGGAAGGTGGTCCGGACATCAACGTCCTCAGTCTCCCTCAGGGTGCGCCTCCAAAAGAAATTTGGGTCGTTTCGGTGAATCATGGGACTCCGTTGAAACTCGCTGACGGAGACTCGCCTGAAATTTCTCCGAAAGGCGACTCCGTAGCGTACCGGTCGCACGGCCAAATTTGGCTGGTGCCCTTGGACGCGAGCGCAAAGCCCGCAGCTCTGGTTTCCCTAAAGGGAGCGATAGAGTCTCTGCGCTGGTCTCCTGACGGTTCGCGGATAGCATTTGTCAGCGGACGTGGAACTCACGCCATTGTCGGAGTTTACGATTTTACGAAAAAATCAGTTGTGTGGCTGGGTCCTAGTGTCGACCACGATATGGACCCCGAATGGTCGCCCGACGGTAAACAAATCGCGTTTGTTCGCATTCCGGCGCACGCTCAGGACGTGTTCTATTGGCAGCGCACCGGCCAGCCGTGGTCGATCTGGATTGCCGATCCGCTTACAGGACAGGGCCACGCCTTGTGGAAAGCTGACGAGGGGATTGGAAGCAATTTCCACGGAGTTGCGACCGAGCGCCAGTTGTTGTGGGGCGCTGACGACCGTATCGTCTTTCCTTGGGAGCGCACCGGCTGGCTTCATCTGTACAGCATTTCGGCAAAGAGCGGCGCTCCACAACTCCTCACCCCCGGCGATTTCGAAGTTTTCGAGACGACGATAAGCTCCGATCGCAAAGAAGTTATTTACTCTGCGAATCAGGACGACATCGACCGTCGCCACGTATGGAAAGTATCAGTCGCGGGCGGTACGCCGTTGAATTTAACTCCCGGTGAAGGACTTGACTCCTACCCGGTTATTTCCAGCGACGGGGGAACTGTTGTAACTCTGCGTTCGGACGCGAAGAACCCAATCCATCCGTCGATTGCCACCCCAGCAGGCACGCCGAAGGATCTTGCTCCGGGAACGATACCATCTGACTTCCCAGTCTCGCAGATGGTCGTTCCCCAGCAAGTAATTTTTCCTGCTGCGGACGGCCTGATGATCCACGGTCAGTTATTTTTACCGCCTAATTCATCCGGCAGCGTGCGGCGTCCAACGCTCGTTTTTTTTCACGGCGGACCCATTCGCCAAATGTTGCTCGGCTGGCATCCCATGGACTTTTATTCCAACGCCTACGCATTGAATCAATACTTCGCCAGCAAGGGTTATGTAGTGCTCTCCGTGAATTATCGTGGCGGCGTTGGCTATGGATTGAATTTTCGGGTGCCGCCGAACTTTGGTCCCGCCGGCTCAAGCGAAATGAACGACATCGAAGGCGCGGGCTTATACCTTCGCAATCGCGCGGATGTGGATTCCAAGCGTATCGGAGTTTGGGGTGGAAGTTACGGCGGGTTGATGACTGCGCTCGCGCTTGCGCGCAACTCCGATATTTTCGCTGCTGGAGTTGACTACGCCGGCGTTCACGACTGGAGCGTTCTGTTACCGTTCATCAAGGCCCCCGGCGCGCCTCCAGATCTTGCACGCGTCGCCTGGGAATCTTCTGCCCTTTCCTCTATGAAGACGTGGCGCTCCCCGGTGCTGGTCATTCAGGGAGACGACGACCGCAACGTAGAATTCGCGCAGACGGTGCAGCTCATCGAGAGTCTGCGCAAACAAGGAGTCGAATTCGAGCAGATCGTCATCCCGGACGAAGTGCACGACTTGGTTCTGTACCGCAATCTACTCACGGTCTTTGAAGCCACAGATGATTTCTTCAATCGCCACCTTATTCGTAGTCAGGAGCAAAAATGAAAACGGGGTCATGCGGTTTGCGCGCTTTGTTGGTTGCTGTTCTCTTATTTGCGTTCGCGAGTGGTTGTCCTGCGCAGGATAAACCAGACTGGTCCTCGCTCGATGCGTCTATTAATTCCTCGATGAAAGACTGGAAAGTCCCCGGTGCAGCGGTGGCCATTGTGAAAGACCAATCAGTGGTCTACATGAAAGGCTTCGGCGTCCGTGAGCTCGGCAAAAGCGATCCCGTCACGCCTGACACTCTGTTCGACATCGGATCTTGCACCAAAGCATTCACCTCGGCGGCGATTGCCATGCTTGTGGATGACGGAAAAATGAAGTGGGACGGGAAGGTGAATGAGTATATTCCGTTTTTTCACCTCCACGACCCGCTCGCTGACGAAGATGTAACCATGCGCGACCTTCTCACACATCGCACTGGCGTGCCGTCCACCGACTTGCTCTGGTACGTTTTCCCGGAAGCCTCGCGCGAACAATTGATTCGACGGTTGGCCGATGCGCACCCGAACGCGGGCTTTCGCACAAAGTTCCAATACCAAAACGTGATGTACGTCGCCGCCGGCTATGCGGTTGGAGAGGTCGCGCATAGCACTTGGGATGATTTCGTTCGTACTAGGATTTTCCAGCCGCTGAGCATGAATGCCTCGGACACCAGCTCTATCGACGCGGAAAAGTCTCCGGACCACGCCACGCCACATGAACAAGACCCTGACGGCTCGGTCAAAGTCATCCCCTGGCACAACATCGATAACGCAGGACCTGCCGGTTCGATAAATTCCAGCGCGCGCGATATGGCCAAGTGGATGACCCTCCAGCTCAACAACGGTAAGTTCGACGGCAAGCAACTTATCTCCGAAAAAAATATGCGCGAGATGCAGTCTCCGCAAATGGTGATCGAGCTGGGTGGCGAAATCCCCACCGTATTTTTTCCCGACTCCACGCAACTGAGCTACGGCCTTGGCTGGTTCGTGCAGCAGTATCGCGGCCACCAGTTGATTCTTCATGCCGGCGACATCGACGGCTTTTCGACCATGGTTGTCCTAATTCCTGAAATTCACACCGCCTATTTCGTGGTGATCAATTTGGGCAGCTCTTATCGCCAGGCTTTGAGTTATGAGATTGCCGATCGTTTGCTGGGCCTTCCCGACGCCGGATGGAATGCCCATTTCAAAAAGCTTGAGGCGGACTTGACGGCAGAACAGAAATCTCACGCATCAAATTCGGAAACGAAGCGAACTCCGGGAACCCATCCTTCGCGTGACCTTCCAGCCTACGCCGGAACCTATCAGAATCCCGAATACGGAGAGGCTGAGGTCGCTTTGGAAAATCAGAAGCTCGCGCTTCATTTTCATTCCATCAACTCGGACCTCGATCATTTTCAGTACGACACGTTTGTGGTTAAGTTTGGCCGCAAGACGCGGCTCACTTTCTGCCTGGACAACGACGGAAACATCGCCTCGTTTACCGTGAACTCCTTGGAGTTCAAAAGAGTAGCTGCACCCGCGAAGCAGGGAAAATGAAACGAACCGATTGATCTTCAATAGTAATATTGCTTTCTCGACCTCGAGCAAAATGGCTATTCTGTGACCAACCAAATCCGTACGATTCCCTTCACGGAGAAGCGATGAAAAAGAAATGGTCCGTCGTAGTTATGGCGTTTCTAGTGGGTGCTGGAGGCCTTTACACAGCGTCCCGCACGCCCGCGCAATCAAGCAGGCAAGATTCCGGTGAGTATGACTTGATTATAAGGAATGGCCACATTCTCGACGGTGCCGGTGGCCCTTGGTATGCCGCCGATATAGCAACTCGCGATGATCGCATCGCAGCCATCGGGAAACTCGATAATGCTCGAGCCAAGAAAGTTATCGATGTAGCCGGAAGAATAGTGTCGCCAGGTTTTATAGACATGCTCGGCCAGTCGGAGATTCCGCTGCTCATTGACAATCGTTCACTGAGCAAGCTCTCTCAGGGAATTACAACTGAAATTACCGGCGAAGGCGGTTCCATCGCGCCGCAAACCGAGAAAACCCTGGCCCAGATGAAGCCCTTCCTCGATCAATATCACCTGACCATCGACTGGACCACGCTGGATGGCTATTTTCGTCACCTCGAAAAATCCGGCACGCCGCTCAATATCGGAACGTATGTAGGTGCGGCGCAAGTCCGCGAAGCCGTAATTGGCGATGACGACCGAGCCCCCACCTCTGCCGAGCTTGAGCAAATGAAATCGATGGTTGCCGACGCAATGAAAGATGGCGCGATGGGTCTTTCCACCGCGTTGATTTATCCTCCTGGACATTATGCGAAGACGGAAGAGTTGATCGCTCTGGCAAAGGTTGCCGGTCAATACGGCGGCATCTATGGCACCCATATGCGCAGTGAAGGCGCCAGCGAAATGCAGGCGATCGACGAAGCCATACGCATCGGGCGCGAAGGCGGATTGCCGGTCGAGATTTTCCATCTCAAGGTCATCGGGAAATCGCGATGGGGTTCCATGCCGCGTGTTGTCGAAAAAATTGACGCAGCGCGGGAGTCAGGCCTCGATATCCGCGCGGATGCTTATCCTTGGGTGGCCGGCGGTACTGCTCTTGCTTCTTCTTTGCCGCCGTGGATGGCGGACGGAGGGGGTGCCAAATTTCTTGAACGGTTGGCGGATCCGAAGATCCGCGAACGTATCAAGAGCGAAATGGCCACAGACCATCAGGATTGGGAAAACCTTTTTCTGGATAGCGGAGGTGGGACGGGGGTTCTAATCTCCGGAGTGGTAAATCCCGATTTGAAGAAATATGACGGAAAGACGGTTGCAGAAATGGCGAAGGCTGAAAATAAGCCGGAGCTTGATGCTTTGTTCGACTTCATTCTCGCTGACAAGGCACAAACTGGTGCGCTTTATTTCATAGCCGGCGAGGATGACTTGAGGATTGCTCTTAAACAGCCGTGGACCTCGCTCTGCCTCGATGCCGGCGAACTTTCCCTCGACGGCCCTCTTTTTGAGCCTCATACGCATCCACGCGCTTTCGGAACGATGCCCCGTTTCCTAGGCCACTACGTCCGTGACGAACATCTGTTGCCGCTTCCCGAAGCCATTCGAAAAATGACCTCAATGCCTGCACAGCGCGAACACTTGACTAATCGAGGTCTGATCAAAATTGGTTTCTACGCGGATATTACAATCTTCAATCCGGAGACAATCATCGATCGCGCAACTTACACCGAACCGGCGAAGCTTTCCGAAGGCGTTGATTATGTGCTGGTGAACGGCCAACTCGAATACGATCACGGCAAGCTTACCGACGCGAAATCAGGGAAGGTCCTGCGAGGCCCGGGTTGGCAGGGAGCTTCCAAGTAGAATTCGCGATCAACCTCTGCTACCACTCGGCCTAACTACGCTATTCGCAGGAACGGCGGCGACGGCGAGACTCGATAGAAATTGTGACGGACCCAGCAATTCTCATGTGTTGCTGCTAGTTAAACCTAAAAGGTGGTGGTGAGGCGGAGAGACCAACTGCGCGAGGGGCCGATGGCGTTGCCGGAAAAGAGACCGCCGAAATCGATCACGTCGAGAACGTTGTTCAGGTTTTGTCCGTCGGCTTGAATCCGCATGTTCAAACGTTCCGACCTGTAAATATCCGCACCCGCCGAGACATTCACTTGAAATGAAGGAAGAATACGCCCGCGATCGAAGTTGATGCGATCCACGACTTGCTGTCCATAGACTTGGACTACACCGGCGATGCATTGCGGAAGAGTTTCGCCGTCCGGGCACTGAAAATCGAACGGGAGACCCGTATCGTACTGGATTCCCGTAGCGATCCAAAAGCGAGGAGTGACCTGATAACGCACGCGTCCGCGAACCGTGTTGCGCTGATCCTGCGAATCGGGGAAGTGTCCCGCGGTGGGTATCACCGCGTCGTCGCCAAGAAACAGGCCGCCGGTCACAGGAAACCACGCGTTGCCGACGGTCCAGGAATAGCTCAAGAAACCCGAAAAGCCGCGCCAATCGGGAACTTCGAGCTTCGTCTCCGCGCCATAGATGACGGATTTTCGAAATGCAATCGGAAAGCTGATGGTTGTGTTTTGGATCTGATCGTCGTCCGCGTAATTGTTGACTAGCCGCCGAAAATAGTTGGCATCGAGTCGCAGCTTTCCAAAGAAAGCTTTCGTCAAACCCGCTTCGTAATAATTTCCTTCTGAAGGCTCCACGGGTAACTGGACGGAGATTGGGTTGAGCTCCGTGGCTGCCGTTGAGCTTGAAAGCAGAATGTTCTCGAAAGAGGGCGTCTGAAAGACTCGGTCATAGGAAAAATGCAATACCAAGCCGGCGGATGGGAAATAGCGCGAAATTGAAAAACGGGGATCTACTGCCTGCCGGTTCAATATCAGCTGATAATGATCCCAGCGAAGTCCGGCGCTAATCGTCCAATTTCCCAAATGAATCAAATCCTGAACGAACGCAGACTGTTCGAGGTCCGGGCGATTCGCCAAAAAACTGAAAGTAGGCGGCGTGCCGGGATCGAACTGAGTTGGATCCGTAATGATGTACCTGAAATTCTCATTCAGGAATGCATTATCGGACTCGACTCCGAACTTCCACTCGTGCCGGCCGTGAACGGCGGTGACCGTACCCTTGAAATATCCCTCGCGGAAGAAATTGTGCTGAAAAACTTCTATCGGAGTGGAATTCGTGTTGGAGTCGAAATTATTCTCATTGTTTCGGACCATCGCTCGGAAATCGGCCACCACATGAGTCGAAAAAGTATGCTGATAAGAAGCGATTCCCATCGTCTCGATGTTATTGGCCGTTTGGCGCTGCCCGGCGGCTTGCTGCACCATTTCATTGGGGATGTCGTAGCGCGCCACTTCGTGGCGAACGATAAAGCTGATGCGGTCGTTCGGCGTCAGTTTACGCTGATAATGGACCGAAAAATCGCTCAGCGTCCCCGTATCCGAAAAATTTTCGGGGACCCCAGGGTTCAGATAGTGGTCGGTCATGCTGCCGCTCGCACTGAATCCCAACGTGTTCTTTCCCCAAACGTACTGCCCTTGGGTAAACGCGCCCGCCGAATCAAAACTGCCGCCGGAAAGCACTACTTGGCCGTGAAAACCGTCCTGTGAGTCTTGAAGCGTGTTGACCTCAACTACGCCCCCCATTTTTCGGCCGTATTCCGCGGGAAAGCCTGCAGTGTAGATGCTCATCGATTGCACGTCGTCCGCTTCAATCTCCGGTCCGAAACTGGGCGAGCGATTATCGGTGAGAGGAATGCCGTCCACCACAAACTGTGTTTGATACTCCGAGCCGCGCGGATGCAGAACAGCATTCCCCTCGTATAGCCAGCCGGGTTGCGTATTCACCAAATCCTGTAACGAACGGCCCGGCAGCGAGCTCAGCCTGTGTTCAATAACGTCTGAGCCTATCTGGCTGACGGCGCCTGCTTGATCGGGGTCGATCAATGTATCGTCCGCATTGACAGTCACGGATTGATTTACTGTAGGCAACTCGAGCTGGATCGCGTATTCAGTCGGAAGAGAAGAACGAATCTCGATAGTTTCCGACACCGGGGCAAAGCCGGATTGCTCAATTTGGAGGTGATAAACGCCATAAGGCAGCCGGAGCACCTCCAGCGTACCCTGGTCGCTCGTCGTCAGAGTATTTCGATACTGGTTGGCCTCGCTGGTAATCTGAACGGTTGTTCTTACGCCAAGGCCGGATGGGTCGTTCACTTTAAGGTGCAGCTCACCGCTGTTGCTTTGGCAGAAGAGCGGCACGGCACAGATGAAAAAAAGAGCTGCAAATCTCTTCATGAAGGCTCAGCTTCCCCTTCTTGCCCGCGGTTCTTGAGACTTGAGATTAACAGACGCCGCTAAACTTTGATGACATCCACCGACTCCGTTGTCGTTCTCTTGTTCGAATCTGAACTTAGCCGCCCACCCTCCGACTCTGTCGACAATTTCCCCATTATCAAACCCAAGATGCTTCTCCTTCCGGAATGGAACGGTACACGAAGTGATGCGCCGCGCGTCTTCTCCAATTGAGTGCGACACTCCTCCTTCGCGGCGAAAGAGACGGAATCCGCGAATGGACCTCATCACGGCGGCGTAGTTACTCTGGTTCTTCCAGCATGGATTCCGGGCGAACTACTACAACGATCCCGTGTTCCGTAACCGAGTAGCGGGCGCGGTCGGCTTCTGGGTCATAGCCGATCACGGTGCCTTCAGGAAGATTTACGTGGCGGTCGATAATTGCGCGTCGGATGCGAGAGTGTCGGCCAATAATCACGTGGTTGAAAATGATGGAATCGTCCACTTCGCTGTAACTGTTCACGCGTACATCCAAACCCAGTACTGATTTTTCGACGCGGCCGCCGGAAACGATTGAGCCGTTCCCTACGATCGAATCCAGCGCCACGCCTTTTCGCTCAGGGTCGGCGAAAACGAATTTTGCCGGAGGATACTGCTGTTGCCAGGTATGCAGCGGCCAGGTCTTATCGTACAAGTTGAAAATAGGCGACACCGAAACAAGATCCATATTAGCTTCGTGATAAGCCTCAACGGTTCCCACGTCGCGCCAATAAGACATATCCTTCTTATTTTCGTCGAGGAAATTGTAAGCAAACACTCGGTATTTTTCTAAGATGCGCGGGATGATGTCCTTTCCGAAATCGTGGGAGGAATTGGGGTTTTCAGCGTCGGCAATGAGTATAGGCAGCAGAAGTTGCGTATTAAACAGATACACGCCCATCGAAGCGTTTGCTTTTCCGGGATGAATTCGAGATTCCTTGGGATGCTCCGGCTTTTCCTCGAAGCCCACGATGCGCCAGTCTTTGTCCGTTTCGAGAACCCCGAATCGTTTGCTGGCCTCTTCACAGCTCACTTCCAGAGTGGCCACTGTGACGTCCGCCTGAGCCTGGACGTGCTGTTCGAGCATCTTCTGATAATTCATTTTGTAAATGTGATCGCCGGAGAGGATGAAGACGTAGTTGGACTGCTCGCTGCCGATGGAATAGATATTCTGGTACACCGCGTCGGCGGTTCCTTGATACCAATGCTGCGAGACGCGCATCTGCGGGGGAAGCACTTCGATGAAATCTCCTAGTCCCATCAGGACAGACCAGCCGCGGCGAACATGACGGTTCAGGCTGAGCGCTTTGTACTGGGTAAGTACGAAAACTCGGCGCAGGTCGCTATTGAGGCAATTGGAGAGCGTCACGTCAATGATGCGATAAACACCCCCGAACGGGACCGCTGGCTTCGCGCGGTCGCGAGTTAGTGGCCATAGGCGCTCTCCCTGGCCGCCGGCCAGTAGCACACCGAGCGCGTTGCGCATCAAAGGAGGCATTGTCGATTTCTCCAGGAGTGCCGATTGGAGAAGCCTATTCTAGCAGCACAATCGCGGGCAAGCACACGCTCTGGGCTTTTTCGTAAGGTTCGCGCTCCCGCCCAAGTGTCTTCAAAAGCCCCGCGCGGGGTAACTAGGTAGGTATCTATGCGGCGATTAAGACCCTTAAGCAATATATATCTTGACTTCAGGGGCAGCCTCCGTTAGAAGAACTTCACAATTGCCGGTTCGGGTCTGAACCGGTAAACTGGTTAGATTCCATCAGACCAATTCTACAGACAACAGGGAATGGGGGTGAATACGCGTGGCAGAAGTCGTAATTCAAGAGGGAGAATCTTTGGAAAATGCTC
>Ga0209330_1000014_pt1 | contig 92455 bp, 80 predicted proteins | sample JacPinW_OM2H0_O3_FD_187969 | JGI IMG/M metagenome (GOLD analysis project Ga0209330, IMG submission 187969) | Forest soil microbial communities from Algoma, Ontario, Canada - Jack Pine, Ontario site 1_JW_OM2H0_O3 (SPAdes) (version 2) | ecosystem: Environmental > Terrestrial > Soil > Boreal... | reverse complement strand
TGTTTCAGGCTGCGCAAAAAGAGGACGAGCCGGCTTTAGAAGCCATTCTTGGAGCAGGGAAGGAAGTCACTTCATCGAGTGACGACGTGGAGGACAAACTCGAACGCGAGCGGTTCAGCCAAAAATACCAGGAGATGCACCGTTTAGTCCGAGAGCCCGACGGGAGTACGGTACTATATATCGGCGCAGAAAATTGGCCCTTTCCGATTCCGCTGGTTTCAAAGAATGGCGCGTGGTATTTCGATTCCCAAACCGGCATGCAGGAAATCAAGTTCCGGAGGGTCGGAGAAAACGAGACCACTGCGATCGAGGTCTGCAATGCGTTCGTCATGGCAAAGAAGCAGGGCGAGACAAAAGCTGCCGGTGAGGATGATTCGATCAATCAGTACGTCCAAGGCCTGCTTTCTGCTGGTGTGACGAACAGCGACAACGATGAGTCCTCTCCCTTTCACGGGTACTACTTCCGCATTTTGACTGACGCTGCTGCGGCCCGGAATAAAGGCGATGTTGCGGGCGGCAGCAAAAGAGGCGGCCTCATTTTGATAGCGTATCCCGCGGACTACCGGTCATCAGGAGTGAAAACCTTCATAGTCTCGCAGGATAGGGTGGTTTACGAAAAGGACCTCGGGCCGAACACCGCAACGGTCGCGCCAAGTATCAGAGCGCGCAATTCCAGTTGGCACGCTGCGGATTGAAATCCGCGACCGGTTTCTCGTCATGCGATTCGTCGGACGCACGAGCCGCCGAAAAAGAGCACCCATCGCATCGGCCTAGGCATCTCAAACAGAAAGGCATTTTGGAGATTGAATATGAACGAGAACACAACGCCTAGTCTATCGGCCGCCGGCAGCGGAACAATCTCGCTCGCTGGTGAACTCATGGTCAACCGTCTCGGCTTTGGGGCCATGCGCCTCACGGGCGACGGAATTTGGGGGCCACCGAAAGACTCCGCGGCGGCGATCGCCGTCCTTCGCCGCGCCGTCGAGCTAGGCATCAACTTTATAGATACGGCTGATTCCTATGGTCCTAATGTTAGCGAAGAGTTGATTGCCGAAGCCCTGGCGCCTTACCCCGCGGATCTTGTCATCGCAACCAAAGGTGGATGGGATCGTCCCGGGCCAAACCAGTGGACCCACGATGCCAGCCCCGCGCACTTGCGTGAAGCGCTAGAAGGCAGCCTGAAGAGACTGCGCCTCGACCGGATTGACGTCTACCAGCTGCACGCGCCCGATCCGGTGATACCTCTCGACGCGTCGATTGAAACCTTGGCCAACATGCAGATGGAAGGGAAGATCCGCCTGGTCGCGTTGTCCAACGTGACGGTCGAACACATCGAGCGTGCGCGAAAGATCGTGCCCATCGCCTCGGTTCAAAACCGATATAGCTTTGCCGATCGCGAATGGGACTATGTCGTGGATTATTGCGAACGCAACGGAATCGCGTTCATCCCGTGGTTCCCGCTGGGAGCAGGTACCGTGGCCAGCAAACTGCTGGAACGGATTGCGAAAGCCCGCCAGGTGAAACCCATCCAGGTCGCATTGGCGTGGCTGCTGAGGCGGTCCCCGGTTATGTTGCCCATCCCCGGGACTTCGTCGATTGCGCATCTTGAGGAAAACGTACAGGCGGCCTCTCTGCAGTTGGCTGAGGAAGAATGTCTGGAGCTTAACGGAATCGCTGCTCTAGCTTCTTGAAAGCACCAGCTTTCAATACTGGCCTGAAATTTTTTTGGTCGGAAACTGCAGCGAACGAATTAGCACGCGTGACCCTCGGGCAATGGGATTGCTTGGCAGTCTTCAAGCCGCGCACACGAGGCCAGGATCTCGAGTGAATAAAGTTCGCGGGCTGATCAGGAATAACGATGACGGGGCGTGTTTCCCTGCACTCCGCCCGCCGCGGTCGCTCGCGTCACCCAACTCATGCCTTGCTATTAGCGGTGTTGATTGTGGTCACGCCAAGTCTCGATGGGGGACAGGCGTCATCCGTGCGACAAGAAACGGCATCACTTTCTTCGACTCCAGTGCATGAAGGATCCGAAACAACCCGTTACACTCGATCCAGCTCGCGCTCTTAGATCAAGTGCCGACCAGCCCGTGTCGCTTGCGAGTGCCCGACGCTACTTCCGAATTCCCGGCGAAACGTGAACCGGCTGCACCAGCGAGCAGTACCTCGGCTTTCACCTTTTTGTCCGCTGGTAGCAAGTTCAATCTCTTCTGAAGACCTCGTATTCCCCCCACACACTTCTGGGGGCTGGTTTTCAGGCGACTCTCGATCAAGCCCAGGGGCAATGGCCGCACTACGGTGGTGGAATGTAGGGTTGGGGGAAGCGATTTGGAGCGACTCTGGCGGACACGGAATCGCGCAGGGTTATCCAGACCTTTGCTCTGGCGACGATCTTGCATCAGGATCCTCGATACTTCTCCTCGCACAGGAGAACTCTCATTGCGCGGGTTGGTACGCCGCAACCAGAGTCGTAGTTACCAGGAAGGACGACGGCGATCCCGCATTCAACACCTCGGAGTTCCTGGGCTCTACTCACCAGTTCGCTAGGGAACAGCTACTATCCGGGTGATAACCGAAGCTTCGGGGAAACCATGAATCGCTTTGGTGGTGCGCTAAGCTCCGATGCGGTTAGCAACCTTCTACGCGAAATTGCGCCGGATAGGAAGTCTGGAGAATCGAGGAGAAGCTTCCTATTCCTGCCGACGATAAGCCTTAGCTGGGCCACGCCCTACACCTCCAGAGCTGGGTTATCGGAACGCTCAGTTGGATCCCAGCTGTCGAAATGTTGACGCTCTGTCAGTCGCATGCCTTTTCATCTGCGTTTCAGCCTGCCTTGCGAACCATCCATTTCACCGAAGTTGCTGAAAATACACACCTCAATTAGGGCGACCGATTGGAGAACAGCGTGCACTTTCACTCGGGAAAGAGGAGGCCAGCCATAATGCAAGCCATAGACGGTTACCGGGGAAACGAACAGCGCGTAGACGTTCGCGTCCCGGAAAACAAAACTGCGGAGATGCAGGACGTTCTCGCGCGCTATCTGCCGATGTTTTACAAAAAGGCGTTTCGACAGCTGGGCAACTCAGCCGACGCCGAAGATGCGGTTCAGGACGCCCTGTTGTCCGCTTTCAAGCATCTGGACCAATTCAAGGGGCAGGCTCAGATGTCAACGTGGTTGACCTCCATCGTCACCAATTGTGCACGGATGCAATTACGCAGACGCCCGCGCCTGGCGCACGTGTCGATCGATGAGCGATTCGGGGAGCAGCAGGAGCATGCCGTGTCAGAACGCTTGCCCGCCCGCGGACCGAGTCCTGAAGACGGGTATCGGGAGTCGGAATTGCATGGGCACCTTAAGCAGTACTTAGCAGAGCTTTCGCCTCCGTTGCGCAGAGCATTCGAGTTGCGCGACCTGGATGAACTGACCACGAGCGAGGCGGCGCGCATTTTGGGAGTGGCGGAGGGAACCGTGAAGGCCCAGGTCTCTCGCGCTCGCGCTAAGTTGCGGCGATTAATGCGCCGCACGCTCGAGGCACAGCGCCGTCCAACGCCGGCTTCCACCGTCGTGGCCCTCGTTAGAAGAAAGCAAGACAGGAGTGGTGCAGATCATGAAAGCGCCGCGGTGTTGGTCTAAATAAAACCGGATCAAAGGTGGCGAGTTTCAACCGCTCGTCGTAGGCAGGCCGGAAAGAACCTTTATGTGGATTGTTTGACTTGCATTACGGCGGCCCTACACATTCGTAGTGATGTCGATCCTGATTCTGATCATGGGTGGTGTTGCCATTGTTCGTACTCCAACCGACATCCATCTTTCCGACCATTGACATTCCAGTCCTCAGCATTATTTGGAGCGTTAACGGGTCTCGTCCCAGAGGACAAAGTTCGAAAAACCGTGGAGTCCTATCGAGAGCAAGCACAAGCCAGTACTGCAGACTTGGCGACGGTCAATCTCGGTATGTACGCGGATCTGGCCGTCGATTACTTCAGGCGCGCAGCCTGGATGCCGAGGAACAACTGCTCAAACTCAACGGTTACGGAGTACGAGCAGGCGCTGGAGTTGAATGAAAGCCGCTCCAGGGAGGAATTGCCTCAGAAGTAGAAGTGGAGCAGGCGAAGACTCAACTGCAGACTACCCGGGCACAGGCGATTGGTGTCGGGGTCGTGGCGCTCCAGCCCGCCCTCGATCCTTCAGTCACTCGTTATAAGGGTGGGCTTTCAAGTTATCTCGAAGTGGTCACAGCGCAGAGTGCCGCGCTTTCAGATGAGGTGACTGCAGTGAATATTCTGGGTCGCCGCAGGGCGGACACTGTATTACAGGTTCAAGCCCGCGGCGGCGGGTGGGACCGGTCGACTCTGCCGCCGAGATGTTGCGGCAAGCTCGCGAACAACACAACGGCAATTGATCAGGAGCCGACTCTACTGTTGAACCTACGAACTGGTGGCTTTAAACAACTTCGTGAGACTGTTTATATCGGCTGCGCCTGCGTCGCCGATCACAAAATAGCGGAGCCCGCCCTGGCTCCAGGTTGCCAGGTTGAACGAGAGCTCTTTTTTCACGCCGGTATTATCACCCCATTTGCCCCGCATCGCTTCTTCTTGGAACACGAACACAGAAATCTCGTGTTTCCGCACAGTGTAGATCAAATGTGCTCCGGGAGTTTGACCGAGATACGTCATGCGGCCTCCAAGAAGGGAAAACTCGGTGTTCTGAACTTCCGGCAAATCGAAGCTGAAGGGGATCTTGCCTTGAAACCAAGGCTTTACTGTGTGGCGATCGGTGGACAGCACATCGACTCGCGAGGGGCTGGCTAGCGCCGCGACGTGCAGGTCGGCGACTTCGCTGTAAGCCTGTTCTCTGCGGGATCGCTGCACTCCCACGTAGGTTGAAAGCAAGCCCGCGACCACGACGACCGATAGTGCCGCCGCCAATGCCCAGGTTAGACGGAAACTGCGGCGCGGTTTTGTTGCGATGGAAGCTTGCACCCTGCGCCGAAAGTCAGGGGTCGGAGCAAACCGTTTTCCGGCTGCCTGAATATTGCGTTTCAACTGAACGCGCGCCAGAGCATCTGCCGCGCAGGCAGGGCAACTCTGCACATGCGAGCCAAAGGCGCGCATCTCCTCAGACGGAAGCTCACCATCGAGGTAGGTATCGAGTCTTGCCTTCCAAGCATCACAAGGCACGGTTTGTCCCCTTTGCAATCGGCGCCGCAGTACTTCCTTCTCGAACCTGAGGGCGAAGGCGGTCGCGTAACCCTTTTCTCGCACGGGATAAACGTGACATCACCGTGCCTACAGGAATGGAGAGAGTTTCTGCAATCTCCTGATACGACATCTCCTCCACCTCACATAAAAGGAGGATCTCGCGGAAATACCCCGGCAGTTCGTCGATGGCGCTCTGCAACAGTTCGCGGTTCGCGCGTTCAAACAGAATCGTTTCTGGCGTGACACACTCAACCGCCAGTTCAGCTCCATCTTCCTCGGGCTCAAGAGGTACAGTCATTGTCACTTTCAACCCAGTCCGGGAGGTCAAAAACGTGTTGCGCAAGATGCGATACATCCATGCCCGAAAATTAGTTCCCAACTGGAAAGACGAAAATCCTTTCAACGCCTTAGCGTAGGTTTCCTGGACCAAGTCTTCGGCTTCCTCGCGATTCTGAGTAAGCCAGTGAGCGAAGTTGTACAACTGATCGAAGAGCGGCATCGCCAGTTCTTCGAACGAATCGAGTTGAAGGTCCGCTCCTGACACGTCCACAAGAGTAAACCAGCTGGCGGCCGCTTTATTCCCTCACACAGACAATAATTCCGAGGCATAAGCACCTGCCCCTGCTTACGTTTACCGTTACCTCGCCTGGAATGTCTCGGACGTCTCATTCGTGGAGGATCGTCCGATCATCCTTTCCCGTTGCCTTAGGGGACCTCACCTGTGGCAATCCATATTCCGCTGTACGTCGTTTGCCTGCTTCCTGCCATCTCTTGAGAGAAGAAGGGTTGAGAGGAGAAGGGTTAAGGAGGACCGATGCCAGAGAAACCAAATCCATATGCCCACGTCCGCGCTGCCAAAGTTCGTCTCAGATAGCGTTGAGCTGCCCAGCTTGCCGATGGAGCCTCTTAAAATGGAGCGTGCCACGACCGGGGCAAAGCCTGGACGAGCGGCTAACATTAGAAGATGAGATATGGCTAGCCAAAATGAACATCAGTTTCGGGACTTCGCGCCGCAATGTACGCAGAGTCCCCAGCGCCGAGGTCGGCAACGGGTAATTGGGCGCGCCATCGAGGGGGATCCCGCGGCAACGGGAAATGGCGATCGAGGGTTTCGCGCCCTGCCAAGCCTGCCGCTCAAGGTCGATTCGTACGCTCCTGGTTTTGTTGTGCCGCGTAGAGAAATACGGCGGCGAAAACGCCCATACTATACAACCACGCTACGAGTACAACCACGCTACGATACAACCACGCTAGGAGCCCATCCCCGTTCCGGATAGGTTAACATTGCCTGCGTGAGCCCTTTCTATAAGAGTTGTGACGCGAATCTATGACGGAAATCTCGGGCAACGGATACCTCGTTGGTGTGGACGTGGGCGGCACAAAGGTGGCGGCCGGTCTGGTGAACGCGGATGGCGAAATCAGCTTCCAGATGCGCACTCCCATGGCCGCCAATAACGCTGCGGCCGGTTTAGCGGCAGTGATTTCGGCGATCGACGCGGTGCGGGCCGCAGCCCATTCTCACCCCGGGGCAGGATCGATTTCCGGGATTGGAATCTGCGCTCCGGGACCGCTCGATCCGCGGACCGGAATTGTCATCAATCCTCCAAATCTGCCGGCCTGGCGAAATTTCCCACTCGCAGCCGAGATATCAAAAATCTACAGCTTGCCGGTTCGAGTCGACAACGACGGCAATGCAGCTGCGCTGGCGGAGGCTTTGTGGGGTGCTGGGCGGGGCTTTAGCAACGTCTTCTGCGCCACCATCGGCACCGGTATCGGAACCGGAATTGTATTCGATCGCCACATTTATCACGGCCGCACCGGCGCCGCCGGTGAGGGTGGGCATATGACCATCGACTACCGAGGCCCGCGTTGCGGATGCGGCAAGAGAGGCTGTATCGAGGTTTTCGCGTCCGGCCCGGCCATTGCCCGCCGAGCGTCGGAAAGAATAGCTGAGTCGAATCGTGCCTCGACAATTCTGGATGAGGCCGGAGGTCGGTCAGACCGCATCAGCAGTGAGATGGTGGGACGAGCTTACGCTGCAGGGGATCTGCTGGCCAAAGAAATCTTACAAGAGACCGCGCTGTTTCTGACTGTTTGGTTGGGGAATATCGTGGACTTGCTTGAGCCTGACGTAATGATTCTGGGAGGAGGCGCGGCGTCCATGTTGCTTCCATTCTTCGATGAGATCCGAGATCAGCTTCCTACCTGGAGTGTAAATTCGCATTGTCAGGACATTCTCCTGATCTCAGCTCACTACGGCGCGGACGCCGGCATTGCGGGAGGCGCAGCGCTTTGCCGGACGTGAACGATCTCCCTGCGTACTTCCTGCCAGCCGCAGCCAAAAGACTCTAACTTCACCGGCCGTGTGTAACGTTTGAGCAATGATCAGCACTATCTCATTGTGCGCGAAAAGTCTTTTCCGATCGAATCTATGAGACAGAAATGGTTCGGCGGAAGAGAAAAGATTAATGCTTGACTCCGGTTTCGGCTTGTGATAAACCCTTGCACCACGGCTCGTAAGGGGTAGACGGCGGCCGTTTCCCCGTTTCGATGGTCCCCCCGGACTAATATGCTCCGCACCACTAGCTGAGTGGACTGTGGTTGTCCGACGCATTAGTTCCTTCAGAATTCGATCCGACAGATAGAACCAGATAAGGGAGAATACATGGCTAAACAAAGTACACAGCACAAGTTGGACCGGGTGCGTCCGCCCCGTGTCCAGATTACTTATGACGTAGAGACAGGCGGGGCCATTGAAATAAAGGAACTGCCGTTTGTGGTGGGTGTCCTGGGAGACTTCACCGGCGTCCCGGAACAGCCCCTACCTAAGCTAAAGGAGCGGCGGTTTGTCGAGGTGACGCCGGACAACTTCGATTCTGTCCTGGAGAGTATGAAACCTCACTTGGCGTTTGCCGTGGAAAACAAGCTTAGCGAAGATTCCAATGCCGGACAGATCAAAGTGGATTTGCGCTTTAGGAGCCTCGAGGACTTCGAGCCTGAACAGGTTGCGCGGCAGGTGAAGCCTCTGAAGGAACTGCTGGATCTAAGGACCCGCCTGAACGATTTGAAAGGCACTCTGCAGACTAACGAGAAGCTGGATGAAGCCTTGCTGGAAGCGGTGAGTCAGACGGAGAAGTTGGACAAGCTGAAGACGGAAGTTGGCGAGAAGGAGGAGAGCAATGGCTAAAACCATGGTGGAAGAAAAGGGTGCTGCCGGGACAGTAGCGGTGGAACAGACGAGCCTTCTCGACCAAATTGTGGAACAGGGGCGGTTTACTGATTCCAGCACGCGGGAGCGGGGCAAGAGCCTCATTAAGGAGTTCGTCTCCCAAGTGCTCGAAGGGTCGATGACGATAGGGCGCGATGCTGACCAGATGATTACGGCCCGGGTTGCTCAAATTGATCACCTTATCTCTATCCAATTGAATGAGGTTCTCCATCACCCTCAATTCCAGAAGCTTGAAGGCACATGGCGGGGGCTCAAGTATCTGCTCGACCAGTCCGAAACCAGCACGCTGTTGAAAATTCGTATCCTTAATGCCTCGAAGAAGGAATTGCTGCGCGATCTGCAGCGGGCGCCCGAATTCGACCAGAGCGCTATGTTCAAGAAGGTATATGAGGATGAATATGGCATATTCGGCGGCGAACCCATCGGCGCTCTCGTCGGTGACTACGAATTCAGCAAACATCCTGAGGACATGGAGTTGCTGGAAAAGGTCTCGCAGGTAGCCGCCTCGGCACATGCGCCATTTCTTTCCGCGGCCTCTCCCGAGTTGCTGAATTTGCCAAGTTTCACCGGACTCGACCAGCCTCGCGACGTCGGCAAGATCTTCGACAGCACCGAGTACGCCAAGTGGAAAAGCTTCCGTGAAAGCGAGGACTCGAAATACGTCTGCCTGACTTGTCCCCGCATTTTGATGCGCCTCCCTTATGGCAGAGATACCAAACCGGTGGAGGGATTTAATTTCGAAGAAGGAGTGGACGGTACCGATCACGAAAAATACCTGTGGGGCAACGCTGCCTACGCGCTCGCGTCCAGAATGACGCAGGCTTTTTCGACTTACGCCTGGTGCGTAGCCATCCGAGGAGTCGAGGGTGGCGGTTTGGTCGAAGGGCTTCCTTCCCACACCTTCCGCACAGACGAGGGAGACGTTGCGCTCAAGTGCCCGACCGAGATCGCTATCACCGACCGCCGCGAGAAGGAGCTTGCGGATCAAGGATTAGTGCCGCTCGTTCATTGCAAGGGTACCGACAAAGCGGCCTTCTTCAGCATTCAATCCTGCAACAAGCCTAAGCTTTACGACAGTGATTCGGCCACGGCGAATGCCCGTATCTCGGCGCAACTGCCCTATATGATGGCCACCTGCCGGTTCGCTCATTACCTTAAGGCCATGATGCGCGACAAGATCGGTAGCTTCATGTCCCGCGACGACTGTTGGCGCTTCTTGAATGTCTGGATTAACAGGTACGTAACGCAAGACGACAAAGCCAGTCAGACGACCAAGGCCAAGTATCCCTTGCGGGATGCGCGCGTGGATGTCGAGGAGGTCAAGGGCAAGCCTGGCGTATACCGGGCGGTCGCTTATCTCAAACCACACTTCCAGCTAGACGAGCTGAATGTTTCTCTCCGACTTGTGGCTGAGTTACCGGCTGCGGCAAAGAGATAACCCGGCTCCAGTTGTGGGAGTTTCAAACAAGGTCCTGAGGGGTCCTTGATTTTCAAAAATGAATGAGGAGGAATTGCAATGGCAAGTGACTATTTTCTGTTAATAAACGGAGTGACGGGGGAATCGCAGGCAGTGGGGATGCCTGCGGGCAACATTGAGCTCGATAGTTTCTCGTTTGGCGCCTCAAACCCCGCTGACGTCGGGGGAGGAGGTCTGTCCGCCGGGAAGTGTTCGTTGTCGGACTTTAGTTTCTCGTGCTCGCTGGATTCTTCCAGCTGGCAGATTTTGAATAATCTGTACGCCGGCACGCACATCAGTTCGGTGGTTTTTACCGGCCGCAAGGCGGGAGGCGGCGGAACGCCCTACAATTACTTGGTGGCCACCTTAACTAATTGCTACATCACCAGCCATAGTACAGGCGGCGGCTCGAGCGGGATGCCGACTCAAAGCGTGAGCTTAGCGTACGAACAGATTCAGTTCGACTATTTTACCCAGGACACGTCCAGCGGCGCGACCAAGTCGGCTGGTATCGCGATTTACAACATTGGACAAGGGCAGCAGACGAAGGGCTAGAACGATTCAAACGAAGATGCTTCTGGAATCCGGCAGGCGTCTTCATGGTCGAATTCGACTCGATCATGAAGATGCCAGCACCGGGTCGTCTGCGCAGTTGATCAATTGCGCTAATCGGTAGGATTGAGTAGTTTGTCCACGCTGGAGGGTTTCCGGCGCGGAGCGTATGCCATGAATGCTCAAGAACTATATCGAGCGGGGCGTCTCGGAGAGGCTCTGAAAGTTTTGAGCGGTGAAGTGAGGGACAACCCCACCGACGCTCGCCGCCGCACCTTTCTGTTCGAACTCCTGTGCTTTGCCGGTGAATACGCTCGAGCCGATAAGCAGCTCGAAGTGTTGGCACAGGCGGGGCCCGAAACCGAAATTGGGGTGCTTCTGTACCGCAGCGCACTATTCGCGGAGCGTCAGCGCCAGGATCTGTTCAACACTGGCGAGTATCCCAACAAGGTCGTCCTGCCCGAGCGTGGTGGGGTAATCAACGGCAAGTCTTTCAAATCTTTTGCGGACGCCGATCCGCGGATCGGCGCCAGGCTGGAACTGTTCGCGGCAGGCACTTATTTGTTGCTTCCCTTCGAACACATCGCCTCCATTCACATTATGCCCCCGAAGCGGCTGCGCGACCTCTTGTGGACACCGGCTGCAGTTCGTACCACGCCTTCGTTTAAGGGGACCGAACTCGGTGAAGTGCTGCTTCCAGCACTGGCGCCATTCTCGTGGAGGCATTCCGACGACGCGGTTCGGCTGGGACGATCCACCGTGTGGGAACTGAGCGAAGGCTACGACGATCAAATTCCCTTTGGCCAGAAAATGTGGCTGGCGGATGACGAGGAAATCCCGTTCCTCGAGCTCCGCTCTCTCGAGTTCAACGCAGCCCCCGTGCCCGTCTGACCTATCATGCCCTTTCCCGAAGATTTGCTGAATCCTATCGACGGCCCCAACCCCAGCGGCGTTAACCTGCGTTACGATCCGGTCTATGACAAGATCAAAGAGGCGCGCCGCGAAGAAGATCACCCCCCGCCCGGCATGGCCGAACGAGACCGGAAAGTCGCGGACAATTCGCTGGTCATCAAGCTTACAAAAGAAGTCCTTGCTAATAAGACTAAAGACCTGCAGCTTGCCGTCTGGCTTACCGAGGCTCTACTCAAACAGACTGGTTATGGGGGACTGAGGGATGGTCTCGCCCTGTGTTATGGGCTGACAGACAAGTTCTGGGAGACCGTCTATCCCGAACTTGAAGATAGCGACGCTCAGGCTCGAGGAGCTCCGCTGGGTTTTCTTGGAACCAGGCTTGAAATCCCTTTGAAGATGGTCCCGGTTGTCGAGAAGGCGACCTACGGAACGTTCGACTTTCAGCAGTCCCGCGAAGTTTCCTACGAGGACCAGTGTAAGACCGACGATGCCAAGAAGAAGCGTGCCCAACTCATTAAGGATGGCAGGCTCGCACCGGAGGTCTTTGACAAAGCTTTCGAGGAGACTCCCAAGAAATTCTACGCGCAGGCTGAGAAAGACCTGGATGGTAGCCTGCAGATACTCAGGCAGCTAAGAGACGCCTGTGACGCGAAGTTTGTCGACGAAGGTCCATCCTTTGGCCCGCTCCAGTCGGCATTGGAAGCTACACGCCACGTCGTCCATGGCTTTCTTCAGAAGAAGCGGGAAAAAGAGCCTGACCCGATTGAGGAGGTTGCGCCTGGGGCAGGGGTTGAAGGGGGCTCCGATGCTGCGGCGGGCGATGCGGCTTCCGCGCCGGTTCGGGTCGGTGTCCTACTCTCGGTTGAAACATCGTCCGAGCCTCCCGATCGCGTGGAGGCGGTGCGCAAAATCGCCGAAGCGGCGGCTTTTCTGCGACGGCGTGAGCCCCGGAGTCCGGCCTCTTATTTGATGCTCCGCGGACTACGCTGGGGCGAGTTGCGCGCCGCCATTGACCGGGCGGATCCCACCCAGTTCGAAGCTCCGCCCACAGAACTTCGCAAGCACTTGAAGCGCCTGAGCCTTGGCCGAAAATTTGAAGACTTGCTGGAGGCCGCGGAAAGCGCAATGGCTCTCCCCTGCAGCCGGGCGTGGCTGGATCTGCAGCGGATGGTGGTCGAGGCCTGTGAGGCGCTCGGCAGCGACTATGAGGCAATTGCCCGGGCGATTCGCTCGGAACTGAAAGCGCTCATCGCCGACTGTCCGCAACTGCTCGACGCCACCTTAATGGACGATACGCCCGCAGCTAACGCCGAGACCCGCGCCTGGCTAAACGGCCTGAGCCAGCAGGGTGCGCCTGCACAGGACGCAGCGGGAGCGTCTTCCGCCAACGGCGCCGGTCGCAACGGTTTCGCATCGCGCTGGCCGGGACAAGCTCCTGATGTGTACGCCGCAGCCTTGCAGGCCCTGCGCGAAGGCCAGGAGCGAAAAGCTTTTGAAATTCTGCAACAGGATGTTGGACGGCTGCGTTCCGGCCGAGAACGCTTCCGTCGCAAGATGCAATTAGTGGAAATGTGTGTTTCAACCAGTAAACAGAATGTTGCGCAGCCCATTCTGGACGACCTGGCGGCCATGATAGAAACCCACAAACTCGACGAGTGGGAGGATCCTGGGCTGGTCGCGGCCGCGCTGGGCACGATCATGAAACTGAGCCTGCGAATTCAGGCAGATAAAGCTCAGCAGCAGAAAATCTTCGAGCGCATCTGCCGGCTCGATCCCGCGCAGGCCCTCGGGGACGGGAAGTAGCCCATGCCCAGGCGTGACATAGTCGGTCCGGTCACACTCTCCGTGCTTGACCGTCTCATCGATCGGGATCCGAAGGTCAGTTCAGAACTACCTCTGAGCCGGGCACAGTCTTTGCGCGAACTGAAGTTAGGGATCAAGCGCGACCTGGAATGGCTGCTCAACACGCGGCGAACCATCGAACCCGCTCCCGAGTCAGCGCGCGAAACCGCGAGATCGGTTTACCAGTACGGATTTGCCGACATATCCTCCAAGTCACTGCTTTCGAGCCGGGACCATAACGAACTAGTGCGAGAAATGGAGTCGGCTATCGCCATATTCGAGCCCCGGCTGAAGCATGCAAGAGTGCGAATGGAGCGCGTGGAGGGCGGCTATCGCGCACTGCGTTTTGTAATCGAAGGCATGCTTTGCATGGATCCGGCGCCCGAGCCCGTCCGCTTCGACACCGTGCTGGAACTGGGCAAACGCGCCTACGAAGTCAAGGGAGAAGACAGTGCGCAATGAGCTGAGAAATTACTACGAAAGCGAGCTCACGTTTCTGCGCCAGATCGGAGCGGAATTCGCCGACAAGTACCCCAAGATCGCCTCGCGCCTGCTGCTCGAACCAGAGCGTTGTGAAGATCCCCACGTCGAGCGCCTGATCGAATCATTTGCGCTACTGGCGGCGCGGGTGCATTTGCGCATCGACGATGACTTCCCTCAGATTACTGAGGCTCTGCTCAACATCTTGTACCCGCACTATCTCTGCCCGATCCCTTCCATGTCGGTTGCGGAATTTCACACCGACCCGGAGCGCGGGAAAATGACGAGCAGTCTGCAGGTTCCGAAGGGGACTGTGCTTTATTCCCGCCCGGTCGAAGGAGTTCCCTGCAAGTTTCGAACCTGCTACGACACCACTCTGTGGCCCATGAAGGTTTCGCAAGCCCAGTGGCTGTCGCCGGATCGTCTCACCCCAACCCTCCGGTCCTCCGACGCGGCCGTGTTGCGGGTAGAGATTGAGTGTTTTCCGGATGTTACTTTCGACAAGCTCGCGCTGGATAGTCTGGCTTTCTATCTGAACGGAGAGAGTGCGGTCATCCACACACTCTATGAGTTGCTGTGCCGGAACTGCACTCGCATTCTGGTGCGCGATCCCGCGAATACAAAGGCGCCGCCGCGGGAGCTACCGGTGCGCAAGCTTCGCCCCATGGGGTTCGCAGAAGATGAAGACGTGCTCCCCTATCCCCACCGGTCGTTTGTCGGATACCGACTGCTCCAGGAATACTTCGCTTTCCCCGAAAAATTTTTCTTCCTCAGTCTGAACGGACTATCTGCGCTGCAAGGCACTGGACTCAAGTCCAAGGCTGAAATCCTCTTCCTGATTGCTCCCTTTGAGCAGGACGGCCAACATCAGCGGCTCGAAGTGGCGGTGGAGGCGAAAACGCTCCGCCTGGGCTGTACTCCGATTATCAACCTGTTTGGTCAAACCGCAGAGCCTATCCTCGTTGACCAGACGCGATACCAATATCCGGTCATTCCCGATGCACGCCGCCGCCAGACCATGGAGGTTTACTCGGTAAATGAAGTTGTCAGCACTGACCCGGATTCCCACGAGACGGTTACCTATCATCCTCTGTACTCCCGCCGGCATGGACTTCAGGATTCCAGTCCCGCTTATTGGTACACCACGCGGCTTCCTTCCAACCGCAAGGGTGACGAGGGAAGCGATGTTTTCGTTTCTCTGGTGAACCTCGCAGCCGCTCCGATGGAACTGGATTACGACACCGTGACGGTTCGCTGTACCTGCACCAACCGCGATCTCGTGACCCGGCTGCCTTTCGGCAGCGAGAGTGGCGATTTTGAAATGGCAGGAGCGGCCTCCATCAAACGAATTGTCGCTCTGCGCAAGCCGACTCGAACGCTGCGGCCTCCCTTGGATGGCAAGACTCTCTGGTGCCTCACCTCGCACCTCTCGCTGAACTATCTTTCTCTAGTGGACGAGGGCAAGGAGGCATTGCAGAAAATTCTCGATCTTTATGATTTCTCCGACTCACCTGACGTCAAGAAGCAGATTGGAGGAATCACGTCGGTGGACGCGCGCCGGCATTTCACGCGCGTGATCTCTGAGCATGGCATCAGCTTTGCGCGCGGCACGCGAGTGGAAATGGAATTCGATGAGGAACAATTCAGCGGTGGCGGTGCGTATCTGTTTGCCAGCGTGCTCGAAAAGTTCTTCGGCCTTTACGTGTCCATGAACAGTTTTAGTCAACTGGTGGCCCGAAGCCGCCAGCGAAAGGAGCCCTTGGGCGAGTGGCCTCCGAGAGCGGGACAAGCGATATTGATCTAAAAGCGTCTGACTTAGGCGAATCTGTGGTCGGCGAAAAGCTTCGGCAGGAGCCGTTCCGCTTTGATTTCTTTCAGGCGGTGCGTCTGCTCGAAAAGTTTTTCCCCGAGCGCACGCCGGTCGGAAGGTTTGCGCATCCCTCCCGTGAAGTGGCGCGCTTCGGGGTTCACAATTCGCTCGCGTTCCCCGCCAGCCAGATTCAGTCGATGGAATGGCCCGAGGACGGAGCCCCGACCATGACCGTAAATTTCATGGGTCTTACCGGTCCCGAGGGCACGCTCCCCAATCCTTACACCAGTTTGATCATCGAGAGGGCGCGTGCTTCCGACGGAGCTCTCCGCGACTTTCTCGACGTTTTCAACCACCGCTTCATTTCTCTTTTTTATCGCGCGTGGAGAAAGTACCGGTTCGACGTGTCAGCCGAGCGGGACGAGCGTGACCGTTTTTCCCGCCACCTTCTCAGCTTTCTGGGTTTGGGTACGGATGGATTACAGGACCGCCTCGCGGTCCCGGACGACAGCCTCGTTTATTATTCCGGCCTTCTATCGCAGCATCCCCGATCAGCGCAAGCTCTGTGCCAGATTCTTACCGACTACTTTGCGGTGCCAGTCAAGATCGAACAGTTTTCGGGAGGATGGTACCGCCTGGATCCAGCCACGCGCTGCTGCTTTTCCGAAGGGGCTGGCGACAGCGAATGCCTGGGTCTCGGAACCGTTGTCGGCGACGAAGTTTGGAACCAGCAATCCAAAATACGGGTCATTCTCGGTCCGTTGAGCCTGGAAAAATATCTGGAATTTCTTCCCGACGGCTCCAACTGGGAGCCTCTGCGATCCTGGGTAAGATTTTTTTCCAACGAAGAATTAGATTTTGAAGTCAAGCTAATCCTCGAACGTGAAGAGGTGCCAGCCTGCGAATTGGGGGCGGACGACGCGTCCGGCCCGCAATTGGGCTGGGTGTCATGGTTGAAATCAATGCCTCTTGGGCGTGATCCGGACGATACCATCCTCGCGGTTGAGGCGGAACAAGGAGGACGAACGTGAATCTGAAAGCTTTGATCGGCAAACTGAACGACTCGACTCGCGGCGCCATGGAGGCCTCTGCCGGACTGTGCCTGGCGCGCACCCATTACGATATCGAGGTTGAACATTTCCTCCTGAAGCTGCTCGATTCCTCGAACAATGATGCGGCCGCGATTTTCAAACATTTCGAGTTGGACACCTCCCGGTTCTCGGGGGAACTGTTCCGCGCACTCGACCGCTTGAAGTCGGGCAATGCGCGCACGCCCGCATTGAGCCCGACGCTCATCAAGATGATGACGGAGGCGTGGACTCTAGGCTCAATCGACTATGGGGCGGGACAGGTGCGGACCGGCTTCACCATCCTGGCCTTGGCAACGAATGGCGAACTTATGCGCCTAATGCGCGAGGTGAGCCGCGAATTCCAAAAGATCCAGGCTGATGCACTGAGCAAGGATTTCTTCGCAATCGTTGCCAGCTCAAGCGAAGAGACCCAGTCTGCTGCGGCTTCTTTCGGTGGGGCCGGTGCACCTGCGACTGGAGCGCGACCCGGTGGCAAGACTCCGAACCTTGATCAGTTCACCATCAACCTCACGGAGAAGGCGAAGACCGGAAAAATCGACCCCGTGTTGGGACGTGATCTCGAAATCCGCCAGGTCGTCGACATCTTAATGCGTCGCCGGCAGAATAATCCGATTTTGACGGGCGAAGCCGGTGTAGGTAAGACGGCCGTGGTCGAAGGTTTTGCCATACGGGTTGCCGACGGAGATGTGCCTCCGCCGCTGCGCAACGTAACCATTCGGACTTTGGATCTGGCATTGTTGCAGGCGGGAGCGGGAATCAAAGGCGAATTCGAGAATCGCCTCAAGGGTTTAATCGAGGAAGTCAAAGCCTCACCAACACCTATCATCCTTTTCATCGATGAGGCGCACACCATGATCGGCGCTGGAGGACAGGCTGGTCAGGGCGATGCCGCCAATTTGCTGAAGCCCGCCTTGGCGCGCGGCGAATTGCGTACCATTGCCGCCACCACCTGGTCCGAGTACAAGAAATATTTCGAAAAGGATCCCGCGCTGGCGCGACGTTTCCAAGTGGTGAAGGTGGAAGAACCCATCGAAACTCAGTGCATGACCATGCTGCGCGGCATCGTACCTTCGCTGGAAAAACATCACAAAGTCCGTATCCTCGATGAGGGATTAACCGCTGCCGTTCACCTGTCGCATCGCTATCTGGCTGGACGCCAGCTTCCCGATAAAGCCGTCAGCGTCCTGGACACGGCCTGCGCGCGCTTGGCCCTTGGACAGAGTGCCACGCCGCCCGCGATAGAAGACTGCGTTCGGCAACTCGATGACCTGGCGGTTCAGCAGCGCATTCTGGAACGCGAAGCAGCCGTCGGCTCAGACCATGGCGTGCGTCTCGAAGAGATTGCGAGTAAGAAATCAGAAGTTGAAAGCAGTTTGGCCAACTTACGCACGCGCTTCGATAAAGAAAAAACACTAGTCATTCGGATCCGCGATTTGCGCGCGCAACTCGAGGGCTCCATCTCGGCTCATGCCGAGGTTACTCCGAGTGGAAACGGCTCCGGCGGGCACGCAGCCAATATCGCGACTCCAGCCGCTACGGCTGGCGATGGAATGAGCGCATCCTCTCCTCGGACGGCGACTGCCGTGGCGGAAGCGCCGCCGGTATCTGACCTCAGTGCCGCGCGCGTCGAACTGGCACAGGCTGAGGCCGACCTCGCTGCCCTTCAGGGTGAGACGCCAATGATTCGAGTGGCGGTCGATGCCCAGATCATCGGTGAAGTCATCTCCGCGTGGACCGGAATTCCCGTCGGGAAAATGATGAAGGATGAAATATCAACCGTCCTCTCGCTGCCTGCGTTTCTCGGCCAACGAGTCATCGGACAGATGCACGCGCTTGAAATTATCGGCCAGCGAATCTCCACCTCACGCGCCCGCCTCGACGATCCCAATAAGCCCATCGGTATTTTCATGTTGGTCGGTCCTAGCGGGGTAGGGAAGACCGAAACGGCGCTGGCGCTGTCTGACCTTCTTTATGGGGGTGAGCGCAACCTGATTACCATCAATATGTCGGAGTTCCAGGAAGCGCACACCGTGTCCACCTTAAAGGGTTCGCCCCCAGGCTACGTCGGTTATGGCGAAGGCGGTGTCCTTACGGAAGCGGTGCGGCGTCGGCCCTATTCGGTAGTGCTGCTCGATGAAGTCGAAAAAGCTCATCCTGACGTGATGGAACTTTTTTATCAAGTCTTCGACAAGGGGATGATGGAGGACGGCGAAGGCCGGGAGATCGACTTCAAGAACACCATCATCATCCTCACCACAAATGCCGGCACCGACACCATGGCAAAGTTGAGTGCTGACCCGGAAACGATGCCGAGCCCGGAAGGGCTGGTGAAGGCGCTCAAGCCGGAGCTAAATAAAATATTCAAACCTGCTTTTCTTGGACGCCTCGTGATCATCCCGTATCTTCCGATCCGCGATGAGAACATGAAACTGATCATTAATCTGAAGCTGGGCAAGATACAGAGGCGGATTCAAGAAAATCATAAGATCGCTCTTTCCTATGACGGGGCCCTGGTGGATGAAGTCGCGAAGCGCTGCACCGAAGTCGAGAGCGGTGCGCGAAACGTGGATAACATCTTGACGAATACGCTGCTGCCGGAAATTTCGCGGCAGTTACTGGGGCGCATGGCAGAAGGCGAATCCATGGAACGCATACATGTGGGCGTCGGCAGCGACGGAGCCTTCGTCTACCAGTAAACCATTTGGGGATGATGCTGACGTAGTTGTCAAAGTATCGTGAGCGCCTTGTGCAGTGGTTGCGGCACTCTAAAGGAAGGATAGGTTCGTGGGAGACGCATCGTACAGTCAACTGCACCGGCTGCTGGCTCTGGACACTCCATTGGGAAAGGACGTGCTTCTCTTGCAGAGCCTGAGCGGACACGAGGGAATTTCCCGCCTGTTCAGTTACGAACTGAACCTGCTGGCCTACGAACACTCTTCCATTTCTTTCAAGGACATTGTCGGGCAGAAAGTTACCATCACCATCCAGTTGCCAGATGGCAGCCCGCGCTACATTAATGGTTATGTCAGCCGGTTTAGGCAGGGCGATACGGATGACCGCATGTTCACCCACTACCGCGCCGAAGTCGTCCCCTGGCTGTGGTTCCTCACTCGTCAGGCCGATTGCCGAATCTTCCAGAACCTGACTCCGCCCGACATTATCAGCCAGGTCTTTAATCTCTTTGCCGTGAAGGACTTTCGCACCAGCCTGAAGGCGGCCTACCCTCAGCTCGATTACTGCGTTCAGTATCGCGAAACATCTTTCAATTTCATTTCCCGGCTGATGGAAGAGTACGGAATCTTCTATTACTTCGATCACACCGTCCAAGGGAAGCACACTATGGTGCTGGCAGATCAGTCGAGCGCCCTTCCCGTATGTTCTAGTTCTCCGGTCAGCTACGATACCGTGGTGGGGGGCCTGGATGATCCAGAAGCGGCTAGCGATTGGCATGTTGAGCAGGAACTGCGCACCGGCAAGTACACCGTCACGGACTACAATTTCACGACTCCCTCTACCAGCCTATTGGCCAACAATCCCACGGTCGTGAGTCTTTCGGCTAGCCAGGGCCTGGAGCTTTTTGACTATCCCGGCCTTTACTCCACTAAGGATCAAGGCGACACAGTGGCCAAGCTTCGCATGCAGGAAGAGGAAGCGAGCCATATGGTGGTATCAGGTTCGAGTAACTGTCGCGGGCTGGCTTCTGGATACATGTTCCAGCTTAAAAACCATTATCGCGCCGACCAAAACGATAACTACGTGATCACCGAAGTTCGGCACTCGGCGTCCGTGGGTCAGACGTATACGACAGCGGGGACTGCGTACGAGACCTACTCCAATCACTTCACCTGCATTCCGTCCTCGGTTGCGTACCATCCACCTCGAGTCACTCCAAAGCCTTTCGTCCAAGGTCCGCAGACCGCTCTGGTCGTAGGCAAAGGAGGGGAAGAAATCTGGGTTGACAAGTATGGACGCGTGATCGTGCAGTTCTATTGGGACCGGCTTGGCCAGCAGAATGAAAACAGTTCCTGCTGGATTCGCGTATCGCAGCCCTGGGCTGGAGGAAATTGGGGGTCGATGTGGATTCCGCGCATCGGCCAGGAAGTGATTGTCAGCTTTGAGGAAGGCGACCCGGACCGGCCGCTCATTACCGGCCGGGTCTATAACGCCGGGCAGATGCCTCCCTACACTTTGCCCGACTATCAGACTCGAAGCACTTTTATGTCCCGCAGTTCGAAAGGTGGCGGAGCCGCCAACTATAACGAGTTGCGCTTCGAGGACAAGATGGGCGACGAGCAGATTTTCATCAATGCCGAAAAGGATATGGATCTGCGGGTAGAAAAAGATTCGCGCGAGTTTATCGGTGCGAACCGTCACCTCATCGTTACCACCAACCAGCAGGAACAGATTCAGGCGGACAAGCACTTACATGTCCAGGGGAATCATTTCGAGAAAATCGACGGAAATATGTCGCTGAATGTCGGCGGAAATCAGATGGAGAGTGTGACCGGGAACTTGTCTCTGTCGGTGACCGGCAATCAAAGCGAGAGCGTAACCGGTAACGTCTCATTGGCGGTCACTGGTAAGCAGGACGAAACCTCCATGGCTTATGCCTTGAAGACCGATACCACCATTCATCTCAATGCGGGTGCGGTCGCGGTGATTGAAGCTGCCGCGGGCCTCACACTGAAAGTGGGTGGAAGCACAATTGACATGAACCCCGCGGGTGTATTCATCACAGGAACCATGGTCTTCATCAACAGCGGTGCCGCGTCCGTGAGCGCCCCGGACGCCAGTCCGCAGTCGCCCGATTCGCCCACCGCCCCGAAGGATCCGGACACGGCGGACGATGGCAGCAAGGGGACCAAACTGAACTAGGAGCTGTACTGACCATGGTTACCGCGACGAGCTTCGGTGGGAGAATCACGGATCATTCTACCGATCCCACACACATGAACGCGCGATTATGGGATTTCGAGGTCGACCCACGAAAGGTAAATGTATGTCTGGTTGCGGCAACCCACCGCGACCTGGAGAAGCTGATTGTGCAGAACGCGAATTTCGCAGCGATTTGGCGCAGGGCAGATATTCCTTTGCTGGTGCGTTACTTCGCACAAAAACTGGCGTGGAAAATGCGAAAGAGCATAGAAGCGATTCCAGCGGCGGCAACGAAGGCGCTGGCCACTTGAGATTGGCCGTCGGAATCTGCGGGTTCACCGTGGAATTTCCACGGCGAAGTACTGAACCTCGATAGCGAACGAGACACACTTAGACGACTACGCATGGGAGCACCGGTGTCGCCACTCCGGCGCAAAGGCGGACGCGAGCAATGGAAGCACGCAACTCCGTTCAGTTGGACTTCTTCTCCGCGACTGCGCTTTCTGCTGCTGCTGGTTGGAGGGATTGCAGCTGTGCCTTGATCCAATCCAGGGACTTGTTCTCGTCCTTGCCAACGGCCTCGTCGAACTCTCCAGCAGTCTTGTAATAGGTGTAGGTCGCATCAGGCGGAATCGCTGTCTTCAACTTCTCCTTCGATGGCCACGGCGTCTCGTGCTCGGTGATCCTCTGCTGCAAGCGGAATTTCTTGGCCTGCACCTTCGGCATCCAGTCCAATGTCTCCAGAGTTGCAGCCTTCGCCAGAAACTCCGGCTTTACGTAATTCGGACGCTCGTCCTTCGGGACAAACGGAGACTTCTCCATCCACGTGGGCCAATCGCCCCATGGATCCAGAGTGTCCAGTACCCTGATGCGCGGGTCGGCCGCAGAAGCCAGAATTCCCACCGTCGCTCCGGAGAGTTGCCCGAACACGCCGACGCGATTCATATCCAGGTCGCCGCGCAATGCCAGATAATTCAATACCATCTGTACGTCATGCGATGACTCCGACAGGCACTGCTGCAATTCACTCAAGAACCATTTGCTCCACTCAATATCGTGATAGCGATGCCCGGTGAGCGAAGTCACAAATCCTGCCGCGGCGAAGCCCCCCCTGGTCACCAACTCCTGCCAGTCACGATCCTTAAAGATGTCGGTGTCGGAAGGATAGCCATAGATGTAAAGAATCACGGGAGGATTTTTCACCTTAATAGGCCTCATCAGCCACAAATCGATTGGGTCCCCTGGTCTCCACTGCAACCGAATCTCTGAAACACTGTAACCGGATTTCTCGTCGACAAATCCGATGAGAGGCCGGTCGGGTATCAGATGGGTCTTTTCCAAGGTGGGTGAAGTCAAATCTTCGCGCGCCTCGTTCAAGTGAGGATCTTTAAGCTTCGCGACGGACGGGTCAGCGGGAGAGGCGGGGTTCGACTGGGCAATGCTGTTCATGGACAAAAGAATCAGTACGATTCCGCCAACAATGGCACTTAAGCGATTCCAGATCACAGTGTCTCCTCATGATTGCTTTGAATCGGTGAACGCCAGAGGCGCCACCAGTTCCGATTCATTTGTTCTTGATCCTCTCAAAAGAACGGGCGAACCGTGGGAACGGTCCGCCCGGGTTGTAAGGAAAAGTCGGAGCTAGTTGCGATCCAAGCTGCAGGTAACCGCATACGGCTCGACTACGTTGGCTTGGATGAACTTGATCTTCGTGGTAGCGGTGATACCCGTAGTCGTGATCGTGCAACCACCCATATCACCACCATGGTCGGCGGCAACTACACCGGGGTTGTGGTGAGTGGGGAACGTGCCGTTGGTGGGCGCGCCGCCCAGAGCAAGGCCGTTGGCGTCACGCTGCTGGTAGTGCGTGTGCCACCAGATCAGTCCTGGATCGGTGTTGCCGTGCGAGTCGACGGTTTCATCAACCGGGATGAAATCGCTTGTGAAGTTTACGTCGTACTTGAACGAAGCTTTAGCCAAGTCCTCAACGAGAACCTCTTTCCCGCTGATGGTAACCATCCGCAACAGAGACCACGCGGTGTATTTGCCTGTGCGGAGAGACGGGAACGACTGCAGGGTTTTCCCGCTGATCCAGGCCGGGAACTTAGACTCGGGGCAAGGATACGCGCAGACTGGCAGTTGCTGGTTAGCGGTGCGAAGCCCGATCGGATCCTGGCCGTCCAGCGTCAGGTAGCCGAAGTTCGCACTGCCGGAGATCGAGCTCACGTTTCCAAAGCTGAAGAACGCATAGCCGATACCGTCGTTGCCGTTTTCGCCGGTACCACCGGCCCCGCCTCCCGCATTTTTGACTGCCGTTCCGACCATTTGGCCGGTTCCGATGGCGCGGGAACGGGCACCACCGGCAGTGCAGGGAGTAACGCTAAGCGGGTTGGTGGTGCCCACGCCCGTTTCCTGACTCAAGCCAATGACTGTCTTGGCTACTGTGTCGACCGGGCGACGAAATACGCTGGCTTCGGTCGTGTTCATGGTTCCGGAGAGAGGTTCGCGGAGGAACGCGTTGATGGGCGCTGGACCTTTCGTGCCCGCTAATACGTTGGCATCGCAGTTCGTGCCCGAGAAGATCTCCTGCAGCTGGGCGTCGGTCGCGTCTGCCGCTCCCTTCAGTCCGGTGTTGATGGTCGAGCTGCGGCTGAAGAGGAATACGATTGGAGCTGCGCCGAAATTGATTACGTCAGACGCCGGAATGGCGGTGTTCGTGAACGGATCATGTCCGCTGATATTGAAGGCGAGTGGGTTTGCCGTGGATGTAGAAAAGCCGCTCTGGATGGGGGTTCCCACGCCGTTAGCTAAGGAAATGCTGGCGAACGTGGGGCAGGTGCCCGTTGGGTTCGTGGCGTAGCCAAGACCGTCCAAACCGTCGGGGTGGTTGGCGGTTTCCGGGCCGTGACCAAGGTTCGAATCGACACGGCAGATCACAAACTGCGCATCGTCGGGACGAATATCGGTGGCGGCCGTGTTAACGCTCACACCGAGACCACCAAAGAGGGCCTGCACGTCAGCCGGTGGCACGGTGTCGGTGCCCCACAGGGAGGTCGGGATTTGCGCTCCTACGGTGCCCCAGACATAGCCCGCAGGAACCGTGATGGTGCAGCGGGGCTGCGCGTAGAAGCAACGGTCGCCGACGACGGAGTCTACGTTAGAGTAGACCCAGACGTGGCGCGATGTAGTGCTACTGTCCCACACAATCCAGAGGGTCCCGGTGTCTACGTTGGTGCTGCCTCCGATCTTCGTTGGCCGAGTGTCGTTGAGGTTGAACTTAGCGTTGGTCGTGTAGTGGAAGCATGGTTTGGTAGCGGTAATACCCAAACCGGCGCAAGCCCCGGTGTTTCCGGTGCCAATCCGCTGGAAAGCAGCCAGACCCGCCGTCTGCCACATCGCAGACGAACCGGCGATCGCGAGCTCAACAGTGTCGGCCGCTGCCGCGTGCGAGGGACCAAAGACAACCGCCGCGGTCACGAGAAGGGCCGCGACACATATTTTGATTCTCGACATTTCGTTTCTCCTTGTTAATTTTGTAACGAATTTTCAGGCTTGACCGTGAGTGATATGCGAGGACGCAAGCTGGAAAGCAAACCCAGCGAACAGTCTGATTCTCCTCATTCAAAAAACCTATGTGCGGGATCGAGGTGAGCATAGAGGAAAGTTAACCCCTCGAGTGTGAAACGTCAGCCAAATTTGTGTGAATGGCCTGTTACGAAAAAGCTGATATCCACAGGTGGCGGAGCAGAGCTTTTTTCACGCAATATTAACTTTGCGCGGCTCATCCGTCCTCTAGAATCGCTCGTCGATTTTCCAGCAACCTACAACGACCTGTCATTCAGAGAGGCGAAGCTTTGCGCTTCCTTGCTATGCGTGTTCGGATTCGTATGTTTAATGCCGTCCTGTTGCCAATATTGCTGGCATCATCTCTGGTTGGTGCAGTTCCTCAGCAGAACGCTGGTGCGGCTGGCGCGGACACATCCATGAGTGGCGGCGTCAGGGATGGGACGGGGAACGTTTTGGCCGGCGCGAAAGTTGTGCTCAGCGGAGCAGAGAAACGTAAAGCGCAGAGGGCCGACAATGGTGGGTACTCGTTCACCAGCCTCAAACCAGGAAACTACACGCTGACTGTAACTTTTCCGAACTTTCCGCCGCAGGTGTTCTCCGATATCTACCTGAAAGCGGGCATGGAGCTTCCTGTCGACGTCGCTTTGGAGGGGACAGCTCCTTCCGCTGCAGCAAGCGAGCAACCCCCTCAATCGCAGCAGGAGCCATCGCCCCAGCAGCCGCAATCACTTTCGCTGATGCCGCCTCCGAGTACGGTCATGCTCGTGCTGGCCGGCCAGGCACAGATTCGAGGCGCTGGGGCTGGCCACGGCACGATCAGCGGAACCGTCACCGATCCCCAAGGTGCCGTGGTACAGGGAGCGAAGTTGTCGCTGACTGGTCCGGGCAATTTCAAAGGCGAGGCGGTCAGCGCCGCCAACGGAGCGTATGCTTTCGCCCACCTGGCGCCAGGCACATACACCTTGACAGTCACGGCACCCAACTTCTCGCAGAAGGTGTTTTCCGACATCAACGTGACAGCGGGCTCGGCACTCCCCCTCGACGTTTCACTGGAACTGCCTTCGGCGACCGAGCAGGTCAATGTGGAATCCAGCAGTGTGGGTCATGTGGAAACCGAGAGCGCGACGGTATCAGGAACGATCGAGCAGAAGGAAGTGGTTGGCCTCCAACTCAATGGCCGCAACTTCTCGCAGTTGATCGCTCTGGCGCCGGGCGTCAGTAATCAAACCGGCCAGGACGAAGGGAAAGTGGGTGTCGTCGGCAGCGTCAAATACAGCGTGAACGGCGGACGCGTTGAATACAATTCTTTCGAAATCGACGGCAGCGATGTGCTCAACACCGGACTGAACCGGTCCGCGAGCTCTCTGGTTGTTTACCCAAGCATTGACGCGATTCAGGAAGTGAAGGTTCTGACCTCGAACTACGGAGCCCAGTACGGCCGCACCGCCTCCGGCACGGTTCAGGTGACCACCAAGCCGGGGACGTCCAGCTTTCATGGAGGAGTGTACGATTTCGTCCGCAATGAGGCGTTCAACGCGCGAAATTATTTTGATCTCACCAGCAGTGCTCCGCTCTACCGCCGTCAGGACTTCGGCGGGACGATCGGAGGACCCCTGACTATTCCTCATGTGTACAACACGAAGAAGGACAAGACCTTCTTTTTCTTCTCCGAAGAGGTGCGGCTGGAAAAGAGTCCGATCGATTACAACCAGGCGGTTCCCGGCCTGAAAGAGCGCGGTCTCATCATGACGGCACAGGGGATTCAGCCGAATCTCGGGGTAAGCTCGAACGCGCCGGGGCAGGTAGCTCAGATATTCGACTTCTCGGACGTTTGCCCGCCGTTCGGCTCGTCCACCTTTGATCGCCAGCAGTTCCCGGACTGTCCCGCCTTCGGAAACTTAGGATCGACGCACACCGAACAACCCGCTTACTACCTGGAGGGGGCCCCGACTCTAGGTCAGCTGGTTGCTCTGGGAGTAGACAAGAATGCCAGTCAGATCTTGAATGCGAATCTTATCCCGTTGCCGAACTCCGCTACAGGCTGCAACTTCGCCCTGCCCGCGACAACGGTTTTGGGGCCTGACGACCCCTACCGGTGCTATGTAGCTACAGTTTCTCCTTCTACTTATTGGCGCGAAGAGTTGTTCAAGATTGACCACAACTTGACGCAGAAGTTAAAGCTCACATTTCGCTACATTCACGACGACTGGAACACGACGGTACTGTCGCCCCAGTGGAACTACCTGAGTGTGACCAACCCGGCAGCGGGGACGTTCCCGACGATTCAGAATAGCTTCGACGGACCCGGAATCAGCCTGGTTGCAAGTGTCACCGACGCGATCTCGCCCACCGTCATCAATACCTTCGTTCTTAGCTATGTGAATTCCACTATCACCTTGGCCGACAAGAACGGCCCCGGCGGCGCACAGTTTCAACGCAATCCTGCTCTCGATCAGCCGCTGGTCTCAGGCATCCAACCCGGATGCGATCCGACTCTCAGTCGCGATCCTGCGAGTTTGTTACCTGAGTGTGGCATCGGTCACATCTTTAACAATGGGTTCGGCGGAAAAATGCCGGGTGTTGCGATCCTGGGGACGAACGCCGCTTACGGAGGCCACGGCTTTGCCGAGGATCCTTCGTATATGCCATGGGAGCATTCGAATCCAACCTATTCCGCTCGTGACGACGTGGGAAAGCAGGTTGGCAGCCATACGCTTACCTTCGGTGCCCAGTATGTTTTGAATCAGCGCAACCAGGAAAACAACGTGATCGGCGCCGCCTCGGGGGATGTTCAAGGGCTATTGACTTACAGCAACCTGTCCAACAGCACGGGAAATGCTTTCGCCGATTTTCTGGCACAGCAGGTGCCCGGTAAAACACCGGACCCGCATGGGTTCATTCAGAGTTTTACCCAGGACTCTGGGCAGCATCGTTACCATCAGCGCTATCAGTTGGCCGAGCCCTATTTCCAGGACGACTGGAAGGTGACTAGCCGTCTCACTGTCAATCTTGGTCTGCGTCTCAGCCTGTTTGGAACCTACAGCGAAAGGAATCATGCGGCTTGGAATTGGGAGGCACCGCGCTTTGATGGGACGCGCTTTAGCGCGGATCCACAAAGCGGGATTTTGCTGGACGGCGGAAATCCAGTTACATTCGCGCCCAACACCTTCTCCCTGGATCCGAGCGTGGTAAGCGCTCTCGGCCTGGTGCAATGTGGAGTGGGTCGAATTCCGGCAGCCTGCATGACCGGGCACCTCTTCAATTGGGCTCCGCGTATCGGATTCGCTTGGGATCCGAAGGGCGATGCCAAGACTTCTATTCGCGGTGGATACGGTATCTTCTTCGAGCATGGCACTGGCAACGAGGCCAACACCGGGTCGCTTGAAGCCAGCGCTCCGGTCGTGCTCAGCGTAACCCAGCCCAACCCGTACAGTCTGATGTGCATCGGCAATGTCGGATTCGGCACGACCTTCAACCAACAAGTGGGAAGTGGTAACTATTGCGGTGGCAGCACGCAACCGGCGGATTCGCTGTATCCGATAGATGTGACGTCAATTCCGACCCACGCAGTCTGGCCCTATGTGCAGCAATGGAGCTTCGGCATACAACGCGAATTACATCGCGATTTTGTGATCAACCTTGCCTATGCCGGAAGCAAGGGAACACATCTGACCGTTGAGCGCCAGCTCAACCAATTGGCGCCGCTCCCATTGAGCGAAAATCCCTTCGGCCCAAATGAGCCTTTAACCTTGAACGATTGCACGGTTCCCCCCGCATCTTCATCGGGTGATGTTTTCCCAGGGGATGGCACCACTCCGTTCCAATTGGAAAGCGGGACGATCGTCGGACCAGCCAGCCCTGCGTACCAGCATCTGCAAGCGGCATGCACGAACCTGCACACTCCGAACGTAAACTCACTGCCAGGACGTCCCTACCCGGGTCTGGGTAGAGTTCTCTCCCTGCAGAACGTCGCCAATTCTTCCTATCACGCATTTCAGTTCACGGCGCGACGAACTCGTGGGGCGCTCACCACAGGGCTCTCTTATTCCTACAGCCACTCCATCGACGACTCTTCCGACCGCAGCGATCCGGTCCTGGTGAACTCGTACGATCTTCGAGAGAACCGAGCCAGCTCGAATTTCGACGAACGGCATCTGCTAACGCTCAGCTACATTTACCAGTTTTCGTTTAGAGGTCTTTTCAGTAACATCTCCGACTGGGTCAACGGGCAGAACTCGAAGAACACACAAGATCTGAAGCCCGCGGCTGCTCCCTCGGGCTTCGGACAACGAATCGCGGACGGCTGGGAATTTTCCGGCATAACGCTTTTCCATTCAGGAACGCCTTTCAGCGTTATCAATACAGCTGGCAACACGGGCATATCCATTACCGACAATGCCGGTGTCTCCAGCAATCTGGGAATTGCCGACTCATATCCGGACGTGGTGAGGGGGATGGCGCAGCCGGCAAACAATTTCCAGAGCTTTGGTCCTCTTCTGACTAACCCTTCGCAATTTGTGGCACCCCGAGGGCTGACCTTCGGCGATGCTGGCCGTAATTTCTTGAACAACCCCCATCAAATAAATTTCGATATGGCTTTCGCGAAGCATTTCAGGATCACCGAGGCGAGCCAGCTTGAGTTTCGTGCGGAGGCCTTCAACATCTTCAATCACACGGAGTTCCGGATTTACGATCCCGATAACCCGGGCAGCACTGGCAACAATGTCATAAGTTGCTATGCCGGTCCAGCGTATTCGGCTGGCTACAAGGGCAGCGGAGCCGATTGCGTCACCGGAGCGTCATTCTTGCACCCGATCGACGCCCATCGCCCCCGCACGCTTCAGCTCGCTTTGAAGCTGTCTTTCTAAGGACTGAGGACTGTGAACTCATGAATTCGACGCGGAACATATAAAGGAGAAAAAGTTGCGCACGACGCACAAGACATCGGCTCTGGGGGCGACCGGCCTTTGCCTTTTCTTGCTCGTTATCGTTGCCTTCACGACTTTAGGTTGCGGTGGAGGCAGTAGTGTAGCGCCGCCAGAGGTTGGCCCACAGGTTGGCGGTAATTGGCAGTTCACCTTGACTACGACCAGCACGTCCTTTGCTGCCAGCCCGCTGCAGGGAGGGTTCATTCTGCAGAAGAACGGCTCGATTACTGGACAGATTGAATTCTCGGTCCTCTTACCTTCAAGCGATGGCGGAAATGCGAACTGTAATAGTGGAACCGCTACGGTAACCGGAACGATGAGGGGCCAGTCTGTGAATCTCACTGCCACCATCGGTTCATTGGATCAGAACGGTAACCCCACCTCACAAACGATTGCACTCAGCGGAGGAGCTCTCAGCGCCAATAACTCCTCGATGCAGAACGGCACCTACAGCGTCACGTCCGGTTATGCCCTTGTGAATGGTCAATTGGTAGCCTGTGGCACGGCCGATGATGCTGGAAATTGGAGCGCTACCCTGGTGCCGCCACTTACAGGAGGGTTTCAAGGCTTTTTTCATAGCACCATAGGCGCAGGTTTCGCCAATCAGAATTTTCCGGTGTCCGGTACCTTCACCCAAGGTCCGAATATCGGAGCAGCGAGTGCCACGGTTACAGGTACGCTTCTGTTCCAAGATCCGGTTACTCTTCTGAATAATTACCCGTGCATGAGTACGGCTTCTCTAAACGGCACGATCAGCGGCAATAGCGTTCTTCTGCAGATTTTTTCCACGAGCGGCGCGCCCGTCGGGCAAATTGGTCTAACCCCGGGATCGGGGAATCCTCCAACAGCAGTAACCTTCGACAGCACGCAGAATGGGTACGTCGTTCACAATCTGAACGGAAACGGCCTTGGTGGTTACGTCGTCACCACAAAATCTTGCTCGTCCGGTGACGCCGGAAATCTCTGCCTCGCGCTAGGAAGTTCGAAAGCATGCAGTCAGCCCATCACCCTGTCGCCATTTTCTTTGAACTTCCCGCCTCAGTTACTCGGGTCGGCTCCGACCATGCAAACGATCACGCTCACTAACAATTCGAGTTCAGCGTTGAGCGGTATGAAACTCCTGTTCAGCGATCGCGATAGCTTGCTGTTCTATACGCCCGGCGGTGGCGATTTTAACGGTGTACCTAATTTCACCGAGCAGGACAACTGTACGCAACAGGGTTCGATCACCCTGAATTCCGGAGCCAGTTGCGCCATCACCGTTTTCTTCTCACCTCAGGAGAGTTGCCCGTGGCTCCCGCAACCACAAGGAGGTGCCAGCGTTAATGGAGTTGCGCCCGCACAGTGCCCGCTGCCGCTGACTGCCTCGCTCACGGTCAGCCTTCCGAGCGGTAGTGCCGACGGCGATTCAGAATTTTCGGTGCCGGTTACTGGCACCGGCTTGAGCTCAGTTGTCCCGTCTGTTCCCGAGATTGATTTTGGGTGGGAAGCGTTTGGCGAGGCGAGTCCTCCCAAGACGCTCACCTTCGCGAATCAGGGCCCGAGTCCGGTCACAATCCTGCCCGCGGGGGAGCCCTGCGTTTATTCGGCAACTTCCCAACCGCTGGCAGTGTCTCGCCCGCCGGTTTCAAACGGGCAGCCCATGGTATCCGGTATACAGCTCGCAGAAACGGCCAATCTGGGACCTATTAGTGGCCCCATTTTGAATCAGAGTAATATCTCACCTCCATTGGTCAACGCCCCGACCGTGGACTTTTTTTGCGAAACGGATCCACCTCGGTCCCAAGGCGGTAGCGGGCTTCCAAGTCTCCAAGTCTCACACGATGAATGTTCGGGCCACACGCTGGCAGGCTTCGGACAGCCGGGCAATAGCTGCAGTGTGCAAGTTACGTTTGTGCCCCAGCCAGCGACCTGGGCGGCGGCATTGAATGCTGGCCAGGGCTTGGACGACTTTCTGCAACTGAACAGCATGTGGTGTGGTGACCCGAACAATCCTGCAGAACCCAGCTGCGAGATTGATAGCGGTCGTTTTCCCGTCGAGATCAAGACGAATCCGCCGAGTCCCCTCAGGATGTTTCCGAGCGCCGGAATGGATTTCGGAAGCGTGGGCAAAGGTACCGGCAGCAATCCTTTAAGCATCACGGTGTTTAATGACCCAGCGGACCCCAATGCGGGTGCTGTCAATTTCACCTCTAAGCTGGTCACGGGAGCCGACTATATCGAGACTGACAACTGCCCTCCCACACTGGCCTCAAACCAAAGTTGCACGGTAACAGTGATATTCGCGCCGACGATTGTTGCACTCGACCCGGGAAAGATCACTTTCACCTACAACACGTCAACCCAGATAGGGTCGGTACAGACGATTTACTTGCGAGGAATCGGGATGTAGCTTTCCGCCGGAACCTGGCCCGAACGCATCGTCGGATACAGTCTTACTTCACGCAATGCCATTTATGACGCTCACATCATTCAGACGGAGGTTAGCCGTGGTAGCGAGACGACGGATTTCCCCATTTCTCTTGCTGGCGGCAATTTGTTTCCTGGCCGCATGCGGTGGCAGCGGCCATTCCTCCCAGTCCAGCGAGTCTGCTCCCGGTATTTCCATCGCTCTAAATCCGGCTCCGAGTGGCACTTCTATACCCGTAGGAAACACTACGGGAATCCAGTTCAACCCCACGGTGAACCATGATCCGAACAATTACGGGGTCGACTGGGCTGTCACCTGTTCTCAGAGCACATTAACTGTCGGAGCTTGCGGGACCCTCAGCATTCCAACGTTTCACTCAGCGAGCGGAACGCCAGTGAACTACATCCCTCCCACTTTCGTCATTACCGGCAGTCTGACCGTCAATGTAACGGTTTTCGCCACCGCCGATCACACGAAGAATGTGACTACCCCGATCACTATCACCTCTTATGCCGCCGTACTCAACGGGACCTTTGTACTCCAGGTGCGGGGTTCTGACAGCAACCCATATCCCTACGAAACAACGGGAGTATTTCTTTTTGACGGCAACGGCAATATCACCTCCGGACAGCAGACGATCAATACCGTAGGTGGCTTTTCCGCCACCTACACCGTCCAAGGCTCAACCACGCCAAGCACCTATTTCGTGGGTCCGGATGGCCGTGGTTTGATAACACTGAACCTGCAGCAAGCCGGAACGGCTGCCTCGATTCAGGAAACCTATACATTCATGGTCGTCTCCAGCGCAGACGCGCTGGTGGCGGACATAGAGCCGAATCTGGGGAGTTCTGCCTCCGGCACACTGGAACTACAAGACCCATCTGCCGCGACGACCATGCCCACGGGCGCGTACGCTTTCGTCACGAACGGCAGCGACTCTGGCAGCGCAAACGGTCCAGGTCAAGGCATTCCGGTCCCCACTGCCTTCGGGGGTGTCTTCAACATTGACAACAATCCATCCACGGGTTCGATCTCAGGTGCAGGCAGCCTGGCCGATCAGGATTACTACAACTCCACTGGCAGCACGCGGAAGCTTCTAAGCTGCGTGCCGCCTACTGGCGTGACTGGGAGCGTGTCGCAGCCTACTTCGCTCGGGATCGTTACGATAACGCTCACCGGAGCTACATGTTTTGGGCAGACGCTGCCTGCTTCTATTCAGTTCACCGGTTATATCGTGGACGCGACCCACATACACCTGATTGAGAGCGATGACATCAACGGTTCGGGAGGGTTCCTGACAGCTGGAATCGCGGTCAACCAAGGCAGCGCCGCCGGTACGTTTACCGCTGCCTCTCTAACCGGGCCTTACGTGTACGGCGTTCTCGGGTATGACATCAACGCGGCCGTTCCGTCATCTTTCACGTCGGCCGGTGTGATCAACGCCGATGGCACAAGCACGATTACCGGGATCAACGATACTTTTTTTTCCGCCGACTCTTTAGCCTACACGGCCAACGCACTTACGGGGAAATACTCTCTGGATGCGAACCAAATTGGACGGGCAGACTTGGGGCCGAAGTTCGCGGGAGCCTCTCCGCAGGTCCAGGTTAGCCTCCTGGCGTACCTCACCGGCAATGGAACGCCGCCTTTGATCCTCTGGGCCGAGGGAGCAGACCCAAATTTTCCGGCGATTGGAACCGGAATCGCTTATCCCCAGTCGGCAAATGCTTCCTCCCTTTCCTTCGGCAATCCGGAGACCTACGGGTTTAGCCTCACGGAAGGCCCCAGTGAAATCGATGGCAGTGGCACGATGCAGTCCAGTATCAACGGAGTCGCTGGCACGCTGGCGGGAACGCTGGACAATACCAGTGACAACGACTTCCCAGGGGCAAGCCTCCCTCTTCCGCTTTTGGACACATTTGCCTTGCCTGCGGACAAGTTCGGCCGTATCGCTGGCACATTCATGAACACGGGTGGAGCGGGTCCTTATTTCGAATACTACTTAATCGACGACAACCATGGGGTTTTTGAAGAAACCGATCTGCTCACTTCAGGACAAGTGGCAATCGGCTATCTTGCTCAGGCATGCGATGTCACGAGTTCCACAAGCTGCCAGGTGGCTGCCGGAGCGTCTTTTGCAAAGCGCGCGTCGAAACCGAGCAACTCCCGGAATCTCAACGAGAACAGGAAATAGTTCAGAAGACGGGAAGGGGCGCGATCTTCAGCTCTGATGGTTTAACCCGTCTGGAGACTCATCTTCAAAAAGTTCGCAGCCCGTTAAGGTAGATCTTTCTCGCTTGCTGTCTATTGGATTGCTAGTTGGAGATTCAGTTGCTGTGCCGCTGGTCTAAATTCGTTTTTTTCAGGAGGTTATAAATGAAACGATTTTCAACGTTCGCGCTGTCGCTGGCACTAGTATCCAGTTTGTTCCTTGCAGAAGCACAGGATACATCCAACGGCACGAAGAAAAAGGCCTCCGGACCATCCGTGGCTCAACAACTCGCGGAGATGAAACGGGCGATCGAAGCTCAGCAACAGCAGATAAATGCGATGGGCCAGCAGCTTCAGAGCCGCGACCTACGCATTGAGCAGCTCGAACAAAAGCTTGATCAGAGCCAGACCGCGGTGACGCATGCGCAGGCAAAAGCGGATTCTGCCTCCTCCCAAACCGCTGAGCAGGGAAAAACCGTCGCGACTCTCTCGGATGACGTCACCGACTTGAAGCAGAATACAACGAACATGGCCCAGACTCTTCAGGACACGCAGAAGTTGGTGAAAGGAGAAAAAGAAGAAATTGAGAGCCCGCTCGCTCTTCACTTCAAAGGCGTCACTCTTACCCCTGGCGGTTTCGTGGCCGGAGAATCTGTCTATCGCAATCGTGCTCTCGGGGCCGACATCAATACGCCTTTCAACAGCATCAACATGCCTGGGGCCGGCCAGAATGCGGTGTCCGAGTTCTTCGGTTCCGGTCGCCAGTCCCGCATTGCTCTGCTCGCGGAAGGCAAGCTGGACAACTTCAAGATGAGCGGTTACTACGAAGCTGACTTCCTCTCAGCGGGCATTACCTCCAACAACAACCAGAGCAACAGCTACGGTCTCCGCCAGCGGCAGGTATGGGGACAAGTGGCCTCGGGCAGTTCGAGTCTGACCGGCGGACAGATGTGGAGCCTAGCCACCGAAACCAAGCACGGCTTGGATAATCGATCGGAAGCCCTTCCCATGACTATCGACCCACAATACACTGTCGGTTTTAGCTGGGCTCGGCAATACGGCGTCCGCTTCGTCCAGAATTTCGGCAATCGTTTCTGGATAGGCGCCTCTCTAGAAAATCCGCAAACCACTTTTGCAGCGCGCGGAAACGCGGCGAACTTTGCCTTGGGCAGTCCTGGTAACGGTAGTGGACTGTACAACTCGGGCATTACGAACTGCACCACCATCACGGTAACCGGGAGCGACGGAACGATCACCAGTGTCTTGAGTAGCTGCACTCCGGCGGCCACTTATTCCTTCAACGCCACGCCGGATTTCATTGTGAAAGCCGCCGGGGAACCTGGTTTTGGACACTATGAAGTGTTCGCCATTCTCAGCCGCTTCCGCGATCGCATTTATCCCTGCGCCGAGCCCGCATCTGCTTCGAACTGCAACGGTGCAATTTCAGCATTGGGCGCCTACAACAGCTCTCTCAACGTAGGTGGATTCGGGGGGAACGCGCGCATCACCTTGTTCAAGCAACTGGATATCGGGGCTCATTTTCTTACCGGCGAAGGTATCGGCCGCTATGGCAGCGGAGGTCTACCGGATTCGACCGTTCATGCCGATGGTACTTTGGCTCCCTTGCGGAGCTATCAAGGCCTGGCTACTGTTGAGTGGCATACAAAGCGGTTGGACTTTTATGCGAACGCTGGCGAGGAGTACGTCCAGAGACGTTGGCAATTTGATCCAAACAATCCTGTCAGTCCATATACGCCGGTGGGGTACGGCTCTCAGTTCTTTAATGTGACCGGCTGTTACACCGAAACGCCGCCACCGGCAACGGGGACCAATGGTTTCACTTTTGGTTCCCTTTCAAAATGCAATTCGGACACGAAGAGCCTTGTCGAGGGCACCGTCGGGTTCTGGATCAAGGCTCATAGCGGTCCTCATGGCAGGCTTCAGTTCGGTCCACAATACTCGTATGTCACGCGCTACGCGTGGACCGGTACCAACGGGATAGGATTCTCTTCGCCTCACGGAATCGACAACATGTTCTTCACGTCGTTCCGCTACTATTTGCCGTAATTCCGTGGCCCTCGCTGCGGTTCTCGTATCGGGACGAGGGTTTTGAGCGTAATACGGTTCGCGCGATTGAAGATCGTATGTCAATTGCGCCGCTGACGATCGTTTTGTTGCCTGCATGATTGCAATCCGCGCCTGCCGCTCTTTGCAATTGCGAGAGCGGTAACGGAAGCTTCGACCGAGCACCACAAGCTTCGATTGTCTTCTCAAGTAAGGAGTCTGGGGAGTTGACCGGAATAGCTAAGGATCATTCGGCCCAAATTAAGGCACGTAAAGAAAAGCGGCTGTCACATCCGATCAAAGATAGCGAGCACCGCAAGAAGCGGTTGCCAAATGGATTTTTCGACCGTCGGTCCCTGCGAGTTCTCGCTCTCGCATTGCTGGGGGACATGCCGTGTCAATTGACCGTCCGTGCCTTTCACAGCGTCTTCTGTCCATTAAGTTCGCAGTAGCATTCCCCAAGATTAGCTTCATCGAGGCCGCTTTGCGCCTGGAAGCCAAAGAACAAGACAGGGAGGCCCGCTCAATGTTGATGAAGCGAGTAAGGTAAACCCGGAGCCGGGACACCGGCGGGCTATTGTTTCGAGACTGACCGGAACCGACGGGACCCCAGCCCAATAAAGAAAGGCGTGCTGCCTTCCTCACGGGCAAGGACGGCAAAGCTTGGATTGCTTGGGAACACCGGTCTTTCGTCGAATCTCATTCAGGGTCGATACCACGTCCCGGCCCTTCAAATCCCTGCCCCCACTTCGCTGGCCAGACTCCTCCTGTGAACAAACCCATGATGGAGGTGAGTCCGAAAGAGCTTGGCTCGACAATTGGACCGAAATCTACTCCGCCGCGGCCTTTAAACGGTATCCCGCCGCCGGACAGTCCTCAGTGCTATCCGGTTTCTCCGCTACGGCAGGGGGTTAGTCTTGGGATCACACGAAAAGGCAACCGTGCAAGTGTCCGCCGCGACATTACAATTCAGTTCGACCTCCATCTGATTGTTATCCGCATATCCCGCCGCGCTGACGGTGACCGCACCGACATTGCGAGCGCTGACATTGGCGGCATTCAGGGATGCAACTGCCAATGTTGTGGTAGTTCCCGGCTGAAGAGTGCCAGCGCCCGGAGAAACCCCGAACCAAGCCTGGGATGGAATGGTGGTGAAGTTCATCTTACCGCTGCCTGCTGCTACCGAGCATGACATGGGAATTCCGTAAGTCGCGGGATCGGTTCCGTCCACCAAAGTCTGTGGCACCTCCATCGATCCGTTGCAGGGCATGTTGTTGCCGAGGCAACTGACAGTGGATTTTTCAGCCGGTGCAAGGGGTGCGGGCAGGTGGCCGCTCCCGCAACCGTACAGGGATAGGCTCACGAGCAACAGGAAGAAGCAAATCACAAAATTGCGGGATGGCACAATTCACCCTCCAGATGCTGCCAGTAAGTGTCAAAAGCTCCCCGGGTGAGCACCTTATCCTTCATTTTGCCTGCAACTCTGCTCACCGCCGAATACGGACCATTTTGTAGAGCAAGCAAAGGTTGAGGGCCACCACTTAGAAATGGCCAACGCAGCCCGCAGGCGTGGGCGCGGTGATTTTAACTCCGTCCCCGCGTCTGCATGAGGAGCGCTGGCTGGAACTGACGAATCAACTTACCACAGCCGTGGGATAGGTGAGTTGGTCATTGGCAATAAATTAATGTTCTGTTCATCCCGCTGTAGCTGTAATCCAATATGAGAATCGTTTCATTCTTGCTCCGAATAGCAACGAGTGTCGACTCACCCACGCTAAACTCCTGACGAGGAAACTGATGTTACAGGGCTATCATTTGGGCTGCGGGTAGGATCGTAGGATCTCAAAAGGAGAGAATATGAAATGCTTTGTGCTTATCGCGCTGGCGCTCGGCTTAGAATCGGCGACCTTGCAGGTCGCTAAGCGTCAGGACACGACTAGAGCACTCTGTATCTCGTCATTCACGGCAATGGAAGGCAACCTCGTCGGCCGAACAATGCGAAATACAGTTTCCAAAACGGCGGAACGTGATGGGCAAGATCAAGGGATACCTGAGCTGACGTCGCTGACCCTACAACGCAAACCCAACAAAGTCGGAACTAGCGCTGCGATCGCATCGCACTAAATGCGCTTATTGCGCCCTGTCCTTCTGCGTCCTTCGCAGTCATGTCATACGACCTGCTCAATTGACTCAACTGGAGACTAGTCCCCCGACGGTTGCAGCATCTCCTCGTGGGGCATTACCGGAAAAGGTTCGGACACTGCGGCTTTCAATTTGGTGTGCAAGTTATCCGTCGGCGTCTTTCCTGAAGAGAATTGCTCCGCTTCCGTGGATCCTTCTAATGCAGTTGTCGAGGTCATGCCTCCGCTGATCACCTGCTGTACTTGATCGAAATATCCTGTGCCCACGAATTGCTGATGTTTCACCGCCTGATAACCGTGATCGCGTTCGCTGGCAAATTCTTTTTCCTGTAAGCCCGAGTAAGCGGCCATGCCTGTTGCGTTGTAACCTCGCGCCAATTCGAACATGCTCAAGTTCAAGGCGTGGAATCCTGCCAGGGTGACGAATTGGAATTTGTATCCTATGCCGGCTAGTTCTGTTTGGAAGCGTGCGATGGTTTCTTCGTCCAGCTTCTTCCGCCAGTTAAAGCTTGGCGAACAGTTGTAAGCCAACATTTTCTCTGGATACTTAGCATGAATGGCTTCGGCGAACTGGCGTGCTTCTTCGAGATCGGGATGTGATGTTTCGCACCAGAGAAGATCCGCGTAAGGAGCATAGGACAGTCCGCGGGCGATCGCCGAATCGATTCCGCCCCGGATAGCGTAAAAGCCTTCCGGCGTGCGTTCCCCGGTGCAAAACTCACGATCTCGCGCATCGATGTCGCTGGTCAGCAGGTGAGCGCTATCGGCATCAGTACGAGCCATAATCAGAGTGGGAACCCCCATCACATCGGCTGCGAGACGAGCCGCCACCAGCTTCTGCACTGCTTCGTTGGTCGGAACCAGAACTTTCCCGCCCAGATGTCCGCACTTCTTCGCTGACGAAAGCTGATCCTCGAAGTGCACACAAGCCGCCCCCGCCTCGATCATCGCCTTCATCAGTTCGAACGCATTGAGAGTTCCGCCGAATCCGGCCTCGGCGTCAGCTACCAACGGGGCAAACCAGGTTTGTCCCGGAGCAACTTTGCCTTCCGCATGATGAACTTGGTCGGCGCGCTGCAGGGCATTGTTGATGCGGCGGCAAAGATTGGGAACACTATCCGCCGGATACAAACTTTGGTCGGGATACATCTGGCCTGCATTGTTTGCGTCGGCTGCCACTTGCCATCCGCTCACGTAGATTGCTTTCAGCCCTGCCTGCACCTGTTGCACGGCCTGATTGCCGGTGACCGCGCCCAACGCCTTGACGTAGGCCTCACTTTCCAGCAGTTCCCACAAACGTTCCGCGCCCAGGCGCGCGAGCGTGTGCTCGATATGAATCGAACCCCGCAGACGCAACACAGCTTCTGCCGTGTATGGTCGCTCCACGCCTTTCCATCGCGGGTTGTTTGCCCACTCGTATTCCATACATTCCTGCGCGAGAGCCCATTGTGCAGTACCGCCTTCATCGCTGGTTGATGTGCTCGGAAATAAATGTCTGGTCAATGTTTCCGGGGAGGTCTTCATTGTATTTTTATTTCCGTTATTGTTCGTGGGCATTTGTATTTCTCCTGGAAGAGTGGCTTGCCTCTTGGGCGTCATTTGGATGTTCAATATAATGAACAGTAATTCACTATACTGGCGAAGCCTATGTCAGTCTGGTCCGCCCGTCAACCGTAATGTTCAACATAGTGAACATACATTCATTTTGTTGGCCGAGTGCAGTTTTGCTACCATGGGTCTGGATTTATGGCTGCCTCATCGGATTCTCCCTCAGCTGCAGTCGAACGCGCGCTTGCCATGCTGGAAGCCGTGGCCCAGGAGTCCGCCGGTTTAAGCAATGCCGAGATCAGCCGCAAGCTCAAGATTCCAAAGAGTTCTGCCAGCTACATACTGCGTACCCTTGAAACTCAGAGCTATTTGATCCGCGACGAAGACTCGGGCAAGTACAGGGTGGGACTGAAGATTTTGAGCCTTAGCCGAGGGGCGCTTAGCGGACTCGATGTGCGCGGCGTGGCCTTGCCGATCATGCGTCATCTGACGCAACAGACTCAGCTGACCTGCCATCTGGCTATTCTGGACGGGCCCGATGCCGTTTACATAGAGAAGGTTGAACCGGAAGGTTTTATCCGAATGGATACCTGGGTGGGACGGCGGATGCGGGTGCACGCTACGAGCGTGGGAAAGGCCTTGGTGGCGCACATCGCCCAGGATCGCCTGGAGCAGATTCTGCGTAAGAGCGGTATGGGAAAGCGAACGCCAAAAACCATCACCACCATGCCACGGCTGTTCAAAGAGCTCGAGAGAGTTCGCGTGCAAGGCTATGCCGTCGATGATGAAGAGAACAACCTCGGCGCGCGGTGCCTGGGTGCTCCGGTGTTTAACGATCGCGGTGCTATCGAGGCCGCACTGGGCTTGAGCGGTACCACGCAGCAAGTCAGCCCGCAGACTATGCCGCGAATTCTCGAGGGGCTCAAAGACGCGGCGCGACAAATCTCCATGGGCATGGGATATCGCGTGCCCCAACGTCTTGGGCGGGTCTAGTCTTGCTTAGCTATAGCTAGAGCGCAATTCCAGGTTCGGCAATACCAGTTTCAGCAACTAAGATGTTCGGCGATACCTGGTTCCGAGTCTTATTCAGTTATGGGCAACGACACTGCGGACGAAATAATTCGTGACTACACAGTGGCTGACGAAGCCTCCCGGCTGCCTACCGGATGGTTTCGGCTGGAATACGCCCGGACGCAGGAGATTTTTCGTCGTCTTCCGCCCGCGCCCGCCAAAGTGCTCGACCTCGGCGGCGCCGCCGGACATGTGCGTGCTGGCTGGCCTTGCGCGGCTAGCCTGTCTGTGGCTCTCTGCCGTCTCTCCTTTCCTGGATACGCGGATCTGCCTGAGCGGAAACAGTGCTATTCCCGCGTTCGCTCCTGGAGCGAAAGTCCAAGAAGACGCACACCGGTCCCACAGCCAGAAGTGTTCCACGCGCTGCGGAGGTTTCCGCTGTGGAGCAGCGGTCCGCGCGTTAAGACCTTTGGCTTCCGCAACAGGGCCAGTTTCCACCAGAAACCGCCTGCCTTCGCATAGTGGCAAAATTGGTTCTGAACCCTGAGAATCGGCGCAGTGGCTAAGCATCCGTGGCCTCCTTCCGTTCCGGTCGCTTTCACCTGCAAAGGCATTCGCTGCCGCAACCTAGCTCCATAGGAGGCATGCAGCCTGCCATCACTTTTGTGCCATTCCCAGCGATATGGTCCGCCTCGGACGGCGCTTCATCTATCGGCACCCTGCCAAGGTTCGTCCTCCGTGCCTTGTCTCTGCACTTCTTCCCCGCTACTATCTCCAGAAATGCCAATGCAGGTTCTACTCTGCCCGCCCACCCATTTCGACGTTATCGATCAGAAGAATGCTTACATGTCGGGCGGGTCTGCGATTGACCGCGCGAAAGCTCAGGAGCAATGGCAGTCACTTTGTTCTGCTTTGGAAGATGCCGGTTACCAAGTGGAAACCATAGCGCCTGTGCCGGGCCATGAAGATATGGTTTTTGCGGCCAATCCGGTGTTCGTAGGTTTTGACAAAGACATCGGAAAGTTCATTGTGCCCAGCCGGATGGTGCACCCGTCACGGCAGCGCGAGGTTCCGTTCTATGTGGACTGGTATCGCCAGCGAGGCTTCAAGATTGTCAGGGTCGATCTCGGCGCCGATTACCTGGAAGGTAACGGTGACCTTCTCTGGCACCCCGGGTGGTCGCGCGTGTACGCCGGCTACGGTTTTCGGTCGACTAAGTCTGGTGTCGAAAAATTTGGCAAAGCTCTTTCCAAGTTGGAAATCCCGGTGGTGCCCCTCCATCTGGTCGATCCGTACTGCTACCACCTCGATACGTGTTTTTGTCCCCTGAACAACGAAGCTGTTCTCATCTATCCCGGGGCGTATGCTGCCGAATCCCTCGCCGCCTTGCGTCCACTCTGGAAGCGGTTACACGAACTCACTGCCGACGAAGCTCACAAATTCATGGGCAACGGCATCGTTGCCAACGGACGCTATCTCACTTCCCACATTACGACGCACCTCGAGTCCATTCTCCGCGAGGAAGGTCTGGCACCGGTGATCGTCGAAAGCTCGGAGTTCGAAAAATCCGGTGGCAGTCTGTTCTGTATGAAAGCTTTCCTACCCTGAAGAACGTCTGATCCAGAGGATTAACTTCGCGGATTGACTTTAGTGAACCAACGCCCCTGTGACCGCCACGACCACTCCGACCACGCCCAGCACGATTCCCAAATGCCAGAAGATTCGTTTTCCCGAGAGCAAAGTAATGGATGTAATCACCAGCCCGATCTCCAGAAAAACTTCCGCCAAGTCATAGCGGTCGGCGCGTTTTTGCTCCATGGCGACCTCGTTCTCCAGTTTCTGTGCCTCCTCCTGGATCTCCCCCTTTTCATGTTTATACCGGTCTCCTTCCTGCGCGGATTTGTCATGGAATTTCGCCATTCCTGCGGCGTCATTGTTGGCTACGGCCGCACTGAGATCGGCGAACAATTCGTCTTCGTGCTGACGAATATTCTTGGCCTGGTAGTACGACCACTGGTCAGAGGCCTTGGCCTGCAGCACAACCTCCTCGGTGTGCGCCCTGTGGCCCAGTAACGTGACAACGGCGACCATTACCGCCAGTACGGCCATGGTCAAAGATACGGGAGCCAAGTTGGGATGATGCTGGGCATGTTCGGCATGCTCTTGCAGTTCTTGAAGCTCGTCACTCATTCGATCCTCCGGGCGCGACCTTGCAAGCTGACGGTCGCAGTCCTCGATACTACGGATTCATTCCTCTCCGGGCAAGCAGCGAGGCGACTTTAAAGTACTCTGGTAGCGCTGACAATGCGGGCTGGCGACTGACAACTGCTTCTTATTCGCCCATCACTTTCACGATCACTCGCTTGTCGCGCTGCCCGTCAAACTCGGCGTAAAAGATTCGCTGCCACGTTCCAAGGTCGAGTTTGCCAGCAGTGATCGGCACGATTACCTCGTGGTGAATCAATAAAGCCTTCAGGTGCGAGTCGCCATTATCCTCACCGGTTTCGTGATGCTTATAGTTCTTGCGAAAAGGAGCCAAATGCTCCAGCCACTGATCGATGTCCTCGATCAATCCGCTCTCGTTGTCATTCACGTAGACTCCTGCCGTGATGTGCATGGCGGAAACCAGCACCATCCCTTCCTTCACTCCGCCCCGGCGCACGATCTCTTCCACCTGAGGCGTGATGTGGACATAGGCGCGGTGGGTTTTAGTATGAAACTTCAAGTATTCCGTAAGGATTTTCATGCTTCAACTCCTGTCTCTGCAGATTTTATCGAAGACAGTCAATCTTTAGGACGCTTACTTCCGTTACCCCGCTGGGCGGAGAATCATGGGAAATTTCCCCGGTTCTGCGTCATACTCGATTGTGTGCAATGAGGAGTTTGTTTGTGTTACGGCTTGATTACTTGTCGTGCGTACTGACCATCGTTTCTACGATTCTGGTGGGACGGCGCTGCTGGGAGGGTTGGATTCTGGCGGGCGTCAATAGCGTAGTCATCTGTCTGATCGGCTTCCGCACCTCACAATTCGGCTTCATCCCGGCGAATCTGTTTTGCATTGCCCTGTACGCCATCAATCTTCGCTCCTGGCGCAAGCCTGAGATTCAATGAGACTCGTTTCATGGCGTACCGATCTTGTCGGTCTTCTTTTTGACGGCTCTGAACAGATTTGCAGGCAACACGTGCTCGGCTAAACGCTCCGTGAATTGGGACGTGCACGCCGCGCGAGCGCTATCACCGTTAGAACGTTCTTCTTACCCACGTTTAACTTTAACCAGTCGGCATCAGAACTGCTTGCTCTCGAAACCTACAAGCCGGATCCAAGACTTATGTTCCAAAGCTCCGACCGTGACTGATACGCGGCGGACAGAACATCTTCTCTCCGAACCAAAAGCAGCACTGCAGGAGAAGGTACAAAGCGGAGATGAGATGGATCGAACTGTGCGAACCGGCTGCGGTCGAACAAGACCCAAAAAAACTTCTGGAATTGGTCAGCGAATTAAAGCCTCTCGTCGGGGCTAGGGAAGAACGTCTCGCCAGCAAATCTGAAATTAAATTGCCCGGACAGTAAACGAGTGAGTCTGGCGGACAACTGCGAGTTTGCACCGGGCTTGGAGTCCCACTCTGATTCGAGGCGCAGGCATCCCGTCCACGAGGTTGCGGACGGGATGCTCGGGATCAGGCTAGTGTCTGTCTTGATGATCGCGATCGTCGGGATGGGCGTGGCGCCAGGTCCAGTATTGCGATTGCTCCCGCTTATTGGACTTTGAATATTCGTGAGCTTCTCTGTGGTTTTCGGTGAGGTATTGACCCCAGGCGCGATTCTCGTTGTCGTCCCAGTTATGATAATCCTTGTGCTGTTTATCGTAGACGCGGACCTGGATGCCGGCTTCCTGCGGTCGGGGCGAGGCCATGAGGGACAGCGGGGCGGCAAGAGCAGCGGTGAGAAATAGCGAAGCGATGTAATGACGTGAACCGTGCATGTGATCTCCAAGGTTAGAGTGTCCGCTTTTCGGAGGGCGGCAGGCACGAGTGTGCGCCGGGACCGGGGGGTAATGATGTCTCATAGTGCACACTATGCGAGGGGTGATGGTTAGCCATTGTAGTTGGGCGTAGTTGAGGATTTTACTTGCCTCGTCCGGTACAATTCACTCGGCAGTGCAAGTTCCCGCGCTGCAACGACCCGTTTCCAACACAAGACCGTGCTGGTCTGTGTAGGGCTGCAGCGGTTTCTGCGCTTTCAGGAAAAATGGTGCACGGAACCGTAAGATTTTGTGCGAGAGGAGCAAGTCAAAATGGACATGACGCGCCGACAATTCACCATGGCTCTTGCAGCTGCCACCTACCTGCGGACCTCCTTGTTCGAGCCGCTTTCGCCATCAGGAGTTCCTCGCGGCGTCGTTCCCGGCCGAGTCACTTGGGCGCACGATCCGGCGGCTGTGACCTGGGATGGCACAGGTTCGTGGTGGACCGATGTCCACAATGACCAGTCTGTAATCGACCGCATGGTTTCCCGGTCCATTTGCGGTCTTACAAATCAAAAAAGCGACGCCCAGGCATGGGCCTCCATCTTTCAGTACTTCAATCGCACTCATCGTCGCGGCAAAGCCGGATACAGAGTTGGGGAGAAAATTGCGATCAAGGCGAACCTGAACAACACAACGGACCATGGCACGATCGACCGCCTGAACTCCTCGCCCCATTTGATCCTTTCTCTCGTCCGACAGTTGACCGGCCCGGCACGAGTGCCGGAATCATCGATCACCATCTTCGACTCCAGCCGGTTCATCCCGGGCAATCTCTACGACAAGATCCACCATGAATTTCCTGGCGTCACGTTTGTGGACCATATCGGAGGGGATGGACGAGTAAAAGCCGAGTTCAAACCCAACGCGATTCCTTTCTCAGTTGAAAGCCAAAACGCCACGGGACTCGATACCACGGTGGTCGAGGCCGCCTACTTGATTGATGCTGCCGTGTTGAGAGCGCATGTGAGTTCAGGGGTGACACTTTGCGCGAAGAATCTCTTCGGCGCTACGAGTATCAACCCCGACTGGCGCAAGAACGCGCACGACGGTTTCCATCACAACAGCGATGGTTCGGCAAGTTACGCCGCCTTCACCGATTATTTGGGTCATAAGGACCTCGGCGAGAAGACCATCCTTTTTATTATTGATGGGCTCTATGGAAACGACAACGTGGATGGTCCGCCTCATCGCAAGTGGAAGATGGCGCCATTCAACGATGCCTGGCCGAACAGTATTTTTATGTCGTTTGACGGCGTAGCGATCGATTCCGTCGGCTTCGATTTTCTCACCTCGGAATGGCCCGATCTTCCGGATATCGCCAATGCCGACAACTACCTGCGCGAATCTGCCTTGGCGAATGATCCACCTTCGAAGACTTTCTATGATCCTGAACGCGACGGCGTCCGATGCCGTAGTCTTGGCGTACACGAACATTGGAACAATGGGAAAGACAAGAAGTACTCGCGCAATCTCGGAAAAGCGCACGGAATCGAGCTTTTCCAAGTCTGAAGTGCGGAACTTACTTGTGCCGTCGCTGCCGCTGGCGGAGTTGCGCAACTGCAGATAGGCTATCGTACTCAAGGAGGCAGGAACCGGAGAGCGTTTTCGTTATGCTTCGCAGCGGCATCGATGCTCCCGGCAGTTGCGTTTTCCCAATCATTTTTGGGCCAGTAAAAAGGCCTGTTCTATCACGACGGCCGCTATCAGGGCGGCGGGCAAAAATACCGGGACGAATATTGTGTGCTTACTATGACTTGGGCAGCGAAGGGGTCGCGTAACACGCTAGCGACCGACAGAATCATGGCCGCGGAGAGTTAAACCCGGCCGATGGGAGGTTTAACGAAGTTCAACCGGAAGCCGGATCCAATCGACGACAATTCCCCTTCGACAAGATTGCTCCTCCTGCAGACCTGCCCTACGCTGGTTGGACCGAACCCTGAGGGTGGTTCGACATTACGGTAAATGTGACAAAGGCGGGAACATACGCAGCTGATTTCCTTTGCACCTCAAATCGCGGGGGAACAATATTGGTCGATAAGGATACGACGCGTTGCGGTAATTCCACCTGAGTATTTTGTCGCGAGTGCTCGCGATGACTGTGGGCGGATTGACTTTTGTAATTGGGCCATCCGCTTCAGATTTTGTCCTCTCTCGCCTCGTATATCAGTGTAGTCGCGATATCATCCTTGCCACTTGAGAGGCCGAGAGGGGAGAAGCGAGGAAACTTCAAAGCCTCGCGTCCTGATGGTTGACGATCATGACGTTGTGCGCCAGGACATTGGCCACATTCTGGAAACGCAAGATGATTGCTATGTTACGTTGGGAGCGGGACCAGTCGACTGTCGAACGATTAGTTCTGGTTCGATCGCGATTTCCGCGACATATTTGCTTCGATTCTCGATTCGGTCCAGGAGAGTCCGCGCCGCAATCTCGCCCATTTTCTCTAGCGGCTGTCGAACGGTGGTCAGCGTCGGATTCGAATAAGACGCCAGCGGGATATCGTCGAAACCAATTACCGAAACATTTTCGGGAACTCTCAGTCCCGCGTCCTGAAACACGCTGATCGCCGCGACCGCCGAGTTATCGTTGTACGCAAAAACAGCGGTGAACGTGCGGTTTCGGCTCAACAGCTGCTTCGCGAACGGATACGCATACTTAGGCGCACGCGCAGCGCATGCTTGCGGATCATTGAGTTCGACCACCAAGTCCGGATGAATCCGGATTCCCAGTTCACGCGAGGCTTCTACGATGCTTCGCCAGCGGCTTTCCGTATCCGAACTCATTACTGGACCCTTCATGAAAGCGAACTCGCGATGACCATTCTCAAGCAGATGCCGCAGCGCTGAAAACGCCGCAGCCTTGTGGTCAAGCACAATGTTGGTAACGCCGGCACAGGGTCGGTGACCTGCGACCGCCACGGTGGGAAGAGGTGGTTCCCGCACAATAGATGTGTTAACCGTGATAAACCCTTCTACGCCGCGCTGCAGCAACAATCGCGAATAGCGCTCGAGAAGCTCTTTGTCGTGGCGGTGAACCGCGGTCAAGTAGAAGAAACCATTCGCGTGGAGGTACCGTTCGATTCCACTGATGATCAATGATCCATACGAGTCCCCAACTTCTGATGCGATCACGCCAATCGTAGATGAGCGCTTCACGCGGAGCGCTGGCGGCAAATAGTTCGGCTTGTATGCCAGCTCACGGGCTGCAGCGAACATCCGCTTTTTCGTACGCTCGGGAACAGGCCGGCATGCCAGTGAATTGTTCAATACCGCTGATACGGTCCCAGGCGTCAGACCTATGTGCTTCGCGACGGCCATCAATGTCACACCGATGCCATGGTTGGGTTGGCTCTGATCTTTTTTACTGCTCCGTTCTTTTCTCCCCATCTGGAGTTTTCCTTACCTCTGACGCGACCGCAGAATTCTACATCGCACCTGCCCACGTCGTCACTTCGGAAAGGCCGTTATTGCCCGAATTCCGGTCAGTCGCCGTCCCTGCCAGTGTTTACGACCTTCGGGTTTACCCGCAATATCGGAATAGGCGGTCTCCGCGATATGCAGGGACGGGCTTTTCCTGAAGTTAGAAGCGCTTATGGGGCTGGCCCCCTTTCACCGCTGCTATCACAACTGCCCCACGCAACCTCGATGCCCTGGTCCCGCACCTGGTACGGGCGGTGGAGTCCTCAATTCAAGCCACGGACAAGAGCGTCCGTCCCAGACGAGCTAGTCAATCCCGAGCTCTTTCGCCAATGCTTTCCACTTGCTATCAACTAACGCCTTAGTCTTCGCGTCCATCACAATCTCATCCGGCCAGGGGCGAATGAAGCCTTCGGTGGGCCACTTGCGAGTGGCGTCGATGCCCATCTTCGAGCCGTAGTTGGCGAGGCGAGAGGCGTGGTCGAGGGAGTCAATGGGGCCGAGAGTGAATTGGATATCGCGCTCGGGGTCGATGTGATTGAGAACTTTGAGCGTGACGTCGGCGAGATCCTGCACATCGACGTCTTCGTCGACCACGATGATGACCTTGGTAAACATCGCTTGGCCGAGCGACCAGATGGCGTTCATCACCTTGCGGGCCTGGCCGGGATAGGACTTGCGAATGGAGACGATCATCAAGTTGTGGAAAACGCCTTCGATGGGAAGATTGATGTCAACCAGTTCTGGAATAGTGAGGCGCATCAGCGGGAGGAAAACTCGCTCGACGGCTTTGCCCATATAGGCGTCCTCCATAGGCGGTTTGCCTACGATGGTGGTCGAATAGATGGGATCTTTGCGATGTGTGATGCAGGTGACGTGGAAGACAGGGTAGAGATCTTCGAGGGAGTAGAAGCCGGTGTGGTCGCCGAAGGGGCCTTCGGAGCGGAGTTCGTCAAGGTTGACGTAGCCTTCGAGGACGATTTCCGTGGTCGCCGGAACTTCCAGATCGACGGTTTCGCATTTGACGAGTTCGACTGGAGCGGCGCGAAGGAATCCGGCGATTAGATATTCTTCGACGTCTGGGGGAGCAGGGACGATGGCTGAGAAGGTAACGGCGGGATCGGTGCCGATGGCGACGGCGACTTCCATGCGGCCGGAGGGTTGAAAGCCTTCGGAGAAGATTTGGCCGCCCGCGGTCCGGGCCATGAGGTCCACGGCGGCGCTCGCTTCGTGCCGGGAACGGTCACTGCTGCCCGTTCCCACATGGTCCCTGGCTGCGGAGCGCATGCGTTGGCGGGCGTGTTCCGCGGCGACCTTCTGTCTTTGCCAGTGCGCGCCGGTGGTGGTGGCGTCGTAGACCTGGAGGCGATACATCCCGACATTTCGTTTGCCGGATTTCGGGTCGCGGGTGACGACGCAAGGGAGAGTGATGAAGCGTCCAGCGTCTTGCGGCCAGCATTGAAGAATGGGGAAGTCGAGCAGGGAGAAGTGGTCTCGCTTGATAACCTCCTTGCAGGGACCGGTAGCGACGGTCTTGGGAAAAAACTTCCCGGCTTCGGTAAGCAGCGGAAGCATTTTGAGTTTGTCAAGGAAGCCTTGCGGAGATTTGAGATCCATGAAGACGCGTATGCGGTCGGCGAATTCGTCGAAGGAGTTCACGCCAAGAGCGAGCTTCATCCGGGCTTCAGAGCCGAATTGGTTGATGAGGAGTTGAAAGCCAGGGTGGCCTTTGATGTTTTGGAAAAGGAGGGCGGGGCCACCGGGCTTGTGTGCAGAGTTCCGCTTCGCTTCGCTTGCCGGGACAGTCGAGGCGGCTGTCCCCACATGGCGTGTGGTGGTGCTTGCGCCTTTGCTGACGCGGTCGGTTATTTCTGCGATTTCCAGGATGGGGTCAACTTCCGTTTGGATGCGTTTTAGCTCGCCGGCGCGGTCAAGGGCCGCGATCCATTGGCGGAGGTCATCGAAAGGCAAGTGGGTCTCCAGGGAACTGATGATTATACCGAGGGAGGCGACCCTTGCGCCGATTTGCGCGAGGTCAAAATCAGAAGGTTAAACCCAGAGGGCACCGGGGAAACACGGTGTAATCAGAGTTTGGAGCGGAGCATGGTGATTACGTCATCCGCGGTGATTACGCCGACGAGCTTGCTGTGTTCGTTAATGACGGGAAGGGTGACGAGGTTGTATTTGTCGAAAAGTTCGGCGACTTCGTTATCGCTGGTAGCTTCGTGGGTGGAGACGAGCGGCTCGGAAATGAGGGAGAGCAGCGGAGTATCTTGCTGCGCAAGTACGAGTTTTGCGAGTGGGACGGCGCCGGCCAGGGTGCCATGCGAGTCGACCAGATAGATGGTGCCGACGGTTTCGACACCGCCCTCGAATTCGCGGAGGACGCCGATGGCGTTCTCGACGGTGGCGGAGACAGGGAGCGCGAGGAACTCGGTGGTCATGCGCCCAGCGGCGGTTTCTTCGCGGTGTTCGAGAAGTTCGACAACTTCCTGGCTGGCCTGGGGCTCCATCTGCACCAGGATTTGTTCGGTGTGATCCTGAGAAAGATCGGCAAGAAGGTCAGCCGCAGCGTCGGGATCCATTTCCTCGACGATGTCGGCGGCGCGCTCAGAGTCGAGAGATTCCACGATGGATCGCTGAACCTTGGGGTCGACTTCTTCGAGGGTTTCCGCGGCGACGTCTTCGTCGAGAGTGCGGAAGACGGCCTCGCGCTCGTCGGGAGCGAGATCTTCGACAATGTCGGCGATGTCGGCGGGATGAAGGGTTGCGAGGCCTTCGTGCGAAATTTTCAGTTTAATGCGGCGCGCCGGATCGGTTTCGATGAGGTCAACAAAAGTCCAGGGGATGGCGCGGAGGGGAATCTTTTGCAACAACAGGTTGAGCGCGGCGCGTGGTGCGAGCCCGCGTAAAAGGCGGCGAACAGCGCCGCGGGCGCCGATATCGACGGAGGTGACGCGCAGTGTGGTATGAGGGTGTCCGGACTCGGTGACGGAATCGATCTGGAGTTCGACGTCATTCACACGGACGACTTTGCGTCCGTGAACATCGATGACTTGCTGGTCGAGGAGATCGCGTTCGAGCAGGAATAATCCTTCGGCGCCGTTGGCGACGGGCCAGTCGCTTGGATTGGTAGATGTGTGAATGTTGGCGTCGATGGAGGCGATGGCGGAAAACGGAAGAACGCGATTGCCGGATTTGGTTTTGACAATCAGCGAAGCGATGCGAGTACGGTCTTCCTGTGGAGCGAGCGTGACTTCACGCACCCGGCCTGTGGGCGCGCCTGACCGATCAAAAACGGTGGCGCCAAGAAGCTCGGAAAGAGGTAGCGTCGTCATCCCGGTAGAGAATAGCCGAGTTTTACGGCGGAAAGAAGACAAAAACGTAAACCCAGTGGGTACGGGGCTGAGGGCACGCAAGGCATCAAATCGGGGTCCGTATAATACAGACGTGCGGCATCTTCTTGATATCTTCGGGCAGACCTTGCGGACGCTGTGGGGACACAAGCTGCGCTCGTTCTTGACCATGTTCGGGATCGCCTGGGGAGTGTTTTCGCTGCTGCTGCTGGTCGGACTGGGGGAGGGATTTCGCTCGGGAAACAAGAAACAGTTCGATACGCTGGGTGAGAACGTCATGTTCATTTGGTCGGGGCGGGCTCCAGCGATGCTGGGAAGTTTTACTGCGCTGAGGCAGTATTACTTGACCGACCGCGATTATCAGGACATTTTGCGCGAGTGTCGCAGCGTGGGTGCGGTGGCCCCGGTGATCTCGCGGAATGACATTCGCGCGGTGAGCGATTTCTTTCAGGCGAGTGGGACGATCCTAGGAGTGTCCGCGATGTTCAACCAGATCCGATACCTTCCGATGAAGGAAGGACGCTGGCTGAACGCGATGGATGTAGTGCAGAAGAGAGCCGTAATCGTGCTGGGAGATGAAGTACAACGAACGCTGTTTACGGGGCGTCCGGCGGTTGGGAGCACCGTCCTGCTTAACGGAGTTCAGTTTGAGGTGATTGGGACGCTGCAACGCATCGGGCATGGCGACAATAACACCTTCAACCTGCGAAGTTTTGTGCCGTTCAGTACGATGCGGGAATATTTTCGTCCAATCAATGTGGGGGAAGCGCCGGACGTCATCTCGTTTATCAATTATCAGCCGAAAACGCGGGCCAATCACGAGTTGGCACAGCTGGAAGTACATAGAGTTATAGCGCGAAACCATGGGTTCGATCCGAATAATCCGGATTCATTCGACGAGTGGGATACGGTGAAGACGGTCGACCAGGTGGGAAAGATTTTCGACGCGATGAATACTTTCCTAGGGAGTGTGGGCCTGGTGACGCTGGGACTGGGGGCGATCGGGATCATCAACATCATGTTGGTTGCGGTGGCGGACCGCACACAGGAGATTGGCCTGCGGAAGGCGTTGGGGGCGACGAACGCGAGTATTATGTTTCAGTTTTTCGTGGAGGGCGCGTTTCTGACATTGCTCAGCGGCATCGTTGGAATCGCTGCGGCAGCGGGAACGATGGCGGCTCTGTCGGGAGTGTCTCTGGGCGACGGATTTGATCCGCCGAAGCTGGTGGCACGAACGGCGGTACTGGCGGTAGTGTCGCTGGCATTGGCGGGAGTGGTGGCGGGACTCTATCCGGCGCGTCGGGCGGCTTTGCTGCAACCGGTCGAGGCGCTGCGGAAGGAATAGGTGTACCTTCTAGTTCCTAGCGGGCTGGCTTCTAGCCAAGCACTCGTCGTGGCTATCAAGCATATTTCAACGCCTGGAGTTGGCAGCTAAGCCTTATCCAGGTTTGGCTTGGAGCCAGGAGCGGGTAGCTACAACTGAGACTTTATGCATCGGGATTTGTTGAGTCAGGCGTTTGCGGCGATGCGGCATGATCTGCGCAAGACCATGCTGACGATGGCGGGGATGGCCTGGGGCATTGCGACGGTGGTGCTGCTGTTGGCATACGGGAACGGGTTCGGAACCGCGATTGAAAATATTTTTCAAAGCTTTGGGGCCACCGCGGTGGGGATATTTCCGGGGCGCACGTCGCAACAGGCGGGCGGAAATAAGGCGGGAGTGCAAGTCCGGTTCACCAATGACGACATTGAACTGATGCGGAATAATGTGCCCCTGTGCAAGCACGTGGTGCGGATGTCGCAAAAAGATTCGTCGGTGCAGAACGGAAACCGCACCTTCACGATGCCGGTGGTGGGGATGGATGCAGCGATTGAAGAAATATGGAATCTGGACATGGGCGAGGGGCGTTTCCTGGATGACGCCGATAATGCCCGGCACGGCTTGATTGCGGTGATTGGCTCGGAGGCTAAGGACAAGTTATTTTCCGGGGCGCCCGCGGTGGGCGAAAGTATCCGGGTCGATGGGGTGGAATTTCAGGTGGTGGGTATCGTGAAGCCGCGGATGCAGGAGGGAGACAGCGACGATAACCGCACCATTTACATTCCGTATAACTCGATGAATGTCTTAAAGGACAATCATTATCTGGATGGGATCTGGCTAGATTCGCAGGGCCTGGATCACGACAAGCTGGACCAAACCGTGCGGGCCACGCTGGCGACGGCTCACAATTTTAAAGTGGATGACAAGCGGGCGATTTCCGTGTTCGACGCGCAGAAGCAGCTCTCGCAATTCGGGATTATTTCTTTGGCGTTGAAGGTGCTGCTGGCCTTTATTGGAACGCTGACGCTGGGGATCGGTGGTGTAGGGCTGATGAACATGATGTTAGTTTCGGTGACCCAGCGCACACGGGAGATTGGAGTGGAGAAGGCGCTGGGAGCGCGTCGGCAGGACATATTGTTTCAATTTTTGGCGGAGGCGATGGCAATTACGGCGGTGGGCGGCGTGCTGGGGATTGCGCTGTCGTACGTGGTGTCAGTTTCGGTGGGGCGCCTGACGTTATATAGCGCGATGGCGAAACATGCGGAGGCGGGAGATGTAAGGCTGATTGTTTCGCCGATGATTCTGTTGGTGGCCACTGGGATATTAGCGGTGGTCGGCGTGGTGAGTGGTATGGTGCCAGCGATGCGCGCAGCGAGACTGGATCCCATTGAGGCGCTGCGGTATGAGTAGGGAAACTTTGGTTTGGGATTTACTCAGCTCTTCACAGATCAAATACTTAAACAGAGAGGGCGCAGGAGAACACGGGGTAAATCTGATTGGGCGATGACATTTTGAGCTTGGCGGCGCCGAGGCCGGATGCGCGCGCGGCGTATGGCAGCGATGAGAATCAGTTTGCGGATTTGCGCACACCGAAGGGAAAGGGGCCGCATCCGTTGGCGATGTGCATTCACGGCGGATTCTGGCGAGCTAAATACGATCTCGAATATTTCGGGCACGCGTGTGCGGCGTTGACTGCGAAGGGGCTGGCGACTGCGAATCTGGAATACAGACGAGTAGGAAATGCGGGTGGGGGATGGCCGGGGACGTTTGCTGACATTCGCGCGGCCTATCGGTTTTTGATGCAGAGTGCGACGCGGTATAGGTTCGATCCGGAACGACTGGTGGTACTGGGACATTCCGCGGGAGGTCAGCTGGCGCTCTGTTTGGCGGCGCGTGAGGCGGGACTCAAGGCGACGATTTCACTGGCGGGCGTTGTGGATTTGCAGCGGGCATACGAACTGCATTTAAGCAATGATGCGGTGGTGGAATTCCTGGGAGGTACCCCAGCGGAGGTAGCGGACCATTACCGGGAAGCGGATCCGATAAAGCTAAAGATTCGTGGGCGGCAGTGGCTGGTGCACGGAGGAGCCGATGACGTTGTGCCGCCGAGTCTCAGCAAAGATTATGTGAGCGCGAAGCCCAAGGAAGATGCGAAATTGGTGATGCTTCCGGATGCGGAACATTTCGACATTGTCGATCCCCGGTCGAGGGCCTGGGCGGAAGTGGAGAGGGTTGTGCTTAGGGCGGCACAGGCTTAAACACGGGCGACACAGGGCAGGGTAAGCGACAATCTAGGCGACGCTGGGTTTGGGTTTTTTCTTTGTGGTTTGCGGGCGGCCGCTGGAGTGTTCGGGGCTGTTGCCAGGTTCCGGAAAGTCGGAGTCGGCATCTTTCAGGATTGGGTTTTGGTCGCGATGACCGAGTTGGTCGGCGAGTCCAGCGTTGCCGTCGTGGTGGTGTTCTTCTTCGGTTGCGCCCTTGGCGCGATCGGGATCGTTATCTGAAATTTTGGTCATAAGAAAACTCCTGCTTGGCTGCGGTTGAGATCATTCGCCGGGGCGGGCGTTCGATGCAACTCCGAGTTTGCGAAGGCGCTCGCGGGCCTGCAGAGCCTCGGGGGAGCGCGGATAACGCTGGATCACACGGCGGAGTTCCACGACTCCGTCTTCTTGTTTGCCCAGTTCGATCAGCGAAAACCCTTTTTTCAATTGCGCGGAAGCGACTTTGGTTCCGGTGGGAAAATTCTGCAGCACCTGGTCGTAGCTTTGCGCGGCCTGCTGATAATTACCCTGCCGGAATTGAATCTCGCCAAGATAGAAATAGCAATTTCCGGCAAGATCGGTGTTGGGGTAGTACTTGACGTAGTCGGAAAATTCCTGGATCGCGAGATCGTTCTTGGCGCCGTTGTAATCGCGGAGGGCGTTGTTATAGAGCACGTCCGGCGGAGGCGCTTGGGCCATATCCTTTTGCTGCGCCTGTTGTTGCGCGGTGGTTGCGGCGGCGCTCTGCTGCGAAGATTGCATGTCTTCGAGTTGCTTGCTGACTTTGGCGAGTCGCGCTTTTAGTTCGTCCAGGGTGTCGTTGAGCGATTGCAGTTGGCCGGAAAGTTGATCCACATGGGTTGAAGAATCGCCCTGTTGTTTCTGCAGAGTGGATTGAAGAGCGCTGACAGCGGCGGCAACTTTATTGACGGCGTCGGTATCGCGCTCGACAAGGTTATTCATGACGCCCATGCGCTCGTCGAAGCTGCGTTGCATAGCGGTCATCTGCTCCTGCAGTTGCTGGACCTGGGTCTGCAACTGGATGGTTTCTTTATTGACGCCAAACGCGGGCGCAGCGACGAGGCATGTCATTGAGAGCAGAGCAAAAACAGTGGAGCGGATTTGTGGGTTCATAAACAGGTTACCTGTGATCTATTTTAGATGGATTTGACCCGTCGTAGGTTGTGAGATTGGGTACGGAACCTTGAAGGGTATGAGCGGACGGACCCGGCCGCGCTACTTGCTGCCGAAGCGGGGGCACCGCCGATGCGATGCCCCCGCCCCGCAGAGACACTATTTCTGATAGACAAAGTGACCGCGGCGATTTTGCTGCCAGCAGCTTTCGGTTTCTTCCATGCAGAAAGGTTTTTCTTTGCCGTAGCTGATGGTCTTAACGCGATTGGCGCTGACTCCGGCCGAAATCAAAGCGCTCTTCACTGAAGAGGCGCGTTGATCGCCCAATGCCAGGTTGTATTCGGTTGAGCCGCGGGAATCGCAGTGTCCCTCAACCGTAAAGTTAATGTTGGAATGCTGGTTCAGGAATTGAGCGTCCGACTGGATGGCGGTCTGCTGATCGGGGCGAAGGTCAGATTTGTCGTAATCGAAATAGACATCCTTGACGGTCTGGCCGAACAGATCCTCCTCCGTAGCTGATGACGGCGGAGCAGTGGTTGCCGCGGGCGGAGGCGCGACGGTGAGGCGCGTCGTGGCGTCCTGGGTTCCGCCGGAACCTTTGGCGGTGAGATGATACGTGGTGGAATCGGTGGGATTAACCTGTTGTGATCCGCTGGGCTGAACCGCGCCAATGCCGTCGATTGAGACGTCAGTTGCATTCGAAGTCTGCCAACTCAGGGTTGCGGATTGTCCGGCCTGAATGGTATCCGGGCTCACTGAAATGGATGCGGTCGGCGACGGGGGCGGTGGCGGGGGTGGCGGCGGCGGAGCTGCTTTCTTATGGCAAGCACCGAGCATAAGAATCGCGCTCACGGTAAAGACGGTGGCGACAGCTTTCAGGGTGTGCTGTTTCATGGTGATCTTCCTCACGTATCCTCCTGCGAGCCCGAAAAGTACTTCGAGTTCAGACGAAGTGAATTTATTTCCAACTCCAATTTGGTTGCGAATTGCGTCCCGTAAAAGTTAACTGGTGAAGCTTGGTGCCGTCGGCAAGCATTTCCCAAATCTCTTCCTTGCCCGAGCGGCTGGACTGAAAGACGATGTGGCGTCCGTCCGGCGACCACGAAGGGAAATCATTGCGACCGCCGTCATGGGTGAGCTGAACCCACTGTTTACTGGCGATATCCATCAGATAAATGTCGGAGGAGCCAGGCTCGCCCGGGCCATACTTGCGAATCCAGGCGATAGTCAGAAATTGGCCATTGGGCGACCAGTTGGGTGAGACGGCATACCCCTGATCGGTCATGCGCTGTTGGTTAGTGCCGTCGGCCTCCATGGTATAAACCTGCGGAAGTCCCGTGCTGCCGCTGACGAAAGCGATCTGGGCGCCGGTCTTGCGGTTCCACACGGGTGAAACGTCAGGACCCTTTCCCGTGGTCATGGCGTGAAGATTTCCGCCCGTAGCATCGCACACATAAATCTCCGAGTGGCCGCCGCGCGAAGAAGAGAACGCCAGGCGCGCGCCGTCAGGAGACCACGACGGAGAAAGATTCGTGCCGCCGAAGCGGGCGAAACTCACGAGGCGGTTGAGATCCGTGGAATACATCAAAATGTCCCATCCCGTTTTCGTGAGCGAACTGAAGGCGAGGCGGGAACCGTCCGGCGAGATTCGCGGCGAGAGTGAGATGGAGGATTGGTGAGTAAGCTGGCGCTGGTTGGAGCCGTCGTAATCCATCACCCAGATTTCTTTGTGGCCGGAGCGATCGCTGACGAAAAACAGTTTGCTTTCGGCGATGCCGGGAATCCCGCCCCCCAGACGAAAGATGATTTCGTCAGCGAATCTGTGTGCAATGACGCGGGTAGCCTCGTCGGTAGCAACATCGGTATATTGTTTTCCGAGCACCAGGGGCGAGGCAGTGTTCTTCACGTCGTAAAGCCAGCCCTGGACGACCACTTTGCCGGCCGCGACAGCGAGATTGCCAAAGGCCAGCATGGCGGCGTTGGGCGGTGGAGAGTTCCAGACTCCGAAGGTAACTTCGGGAGGATTGCCCGGGACCTGCAGGGGATAGAAGCTTTTCGAGATCAGTTCGACGACGCCGGAGTTGTCGAGGTCGTTCCAGAATGTGTCATTGAAGGTTTTCAGCAGGGCAGCGTTCTGAGGGTCCGTGTTCGAGGGCTTGAAGTCGGGGACCGCGAGGCGGACCCTTTCTACGCCGAGACCGGAGCCGGTGCGAACCCAATCTTGGGCGGAGGCGAAGAGGGAAGAAAGCGCGAGAATGAAGCAGGCGGTCGCAAAGCGGCCGCCAGTCGCAAAAGCATGCGAAAATCGTCTTCGTTTATTGCCCATCCCTTTGGAGGTGTCGCGCGGACGCAGAAAAAAATATGTGGCGAACGATCGAATCGTAGTCCGATATGTTCTCATTAGCAAGGTATGATCAATCATAGTCGAGAATCTGGAACCTAAAGAATCATCAGGTACATGCGGGGAGTATCTTCAAGATCCCAACGCACCCTGCAAGGCATTTATGAGTTAGCTTACAAAACCTATCGATGCTGGCCAGGCGCGCACTGGTACACAATTTTATTTTTTGCTGTAATCGAACCAATATTCCACTGAGATCTTGCTGCCGCTATAGTCCGGCGGCAGCGGACCGAATGTATCGATACGCTGCAACGCGCGGGTGGCGGAGACATCGAGCGATGGGACGCCGCTGGACTGTTCGACCCGCACGTTAAAAGGATGTCCATCCCGGGCCACGTCGAAAGTGATGTAGACGCGCTCGGCGGTGCTGATCCGAGGATCGACCTCGTATTTCAACCAGTTTTCCGAAACCTTGCGCTGAATTATCTGGACATACCAGCCGAACTTGGTGCCAAAGTCGCCGCCGCCTCCAGTGATACCGAAGCCGCCTTTCGCTCCTCCGGCGGCGAAAGTGCCATAGGGGCCGCTCACCGGTCCGCCTTCACCGAAGGCAACCTGGTTGGTTTCTGGCTCAGGAGCAGGCTGGGGCTTCGCCTTCGTGGGAGTGGAAATCTTCTTTGGTTTGATTTTGGAATTCTTGCCCTGAATCTCGATGGCGTCGGGCTCTTTCTCTTCAATCTTGGGCTGGGATTTTGCCAGGCCTTTGGATTGGTTGGCCAGAACGTTCTGGGTTGGAGTGGGGGCGGCAGATAGAGGCACTGAACTCACGAGCGTCACTCCCATGGCCGAGCCACCGCCGCCGGATCCCCAATCCGAGCCCCGGCCTCCGGTGAAGAGAACTGGATAGAGCAGGATGACGGCGGTAACGGCAAGGTGGAAGCCGGCCGACCAGGCGAAGGCGCGTCCCCAACTATCGTGTTCGAAAAATATCTCAGCGTTTCGTGCCATTTTCTTCCAAAGGCTGAGTGACGATGCTCACGTTAGTGATGCCTGATTGTTTGACCGCGTCCATCACGGTGGCGAAAGCGCCAAAGGGAACATTTTCATCAGCACGAATAAAAATAAACTGGTTGCGAGGATCGCGAATTTTCTGTTTGAGGCGTGCGGCGATCTGATTGATGTTGATGGCGTCGTTGCCGAGGAAGACGCGCTGATCCTTATTAATGGTGATGACGGTGCGTTCCTCGGAAATCTCTTTTACGGTGCGGGTTTTGGGGACGCTGACCTCAATGCCCGACTGCAGAACGGGGGCAGTTACCATAAAGATGATCAGCAGCACGAGGACGACATCGACCAGCGGAGTGATGTTGATATCGGCGAGTGCGGTTTGAGTGCGGCCATTAGGCGACGTGAAAGCCATTAGCGCCTCACTTCGGCCACGGCCTGAGGCTGAATACTCTCGATGGCGTTGAGCACCTCAAGGGAGAAGTCGTCGCTGCGAGCGGCAAATACGCGAACGGAATTGCCGATCAAGTTGTAAGCAATAACGGCAGGGATAGCAGCGGCGAGTCCGGCAGCAGTGGTGATGAGAGCTTCGGAGATGCCAGGGGCCACAGCACGAAGAGTAGCGCCCCCGGCAGTCCCGAGGCCGTGGAAAGCGTCGATGATGCCCCACACGGTACCGAACAGCCCGATGAACGGGGTAACAGCAGCGGTGATGGCAAGCCACGGGACGTTACGCTCAAGCCGTGTGATTTCTTCGGAGGCGCCGATCTGCATTCCACGCTGAACGGCGGTCAAGCTTCGGAGAGCGGTCGCCGGGGGTGCTAGTTGGCGCTTGTATTCCTGAAAGCCGCCTTCGAACACTCCGACCAGAGGGCTGGGACGAAATTGATCGGAGACGGCGGCGATATCCTGCAGGCGCTGAGCTTTACGAAAGGCGCGAAGAAAGCGTCCGCTCTGAACTCGAGCGCGGCGGAGCAGACTCCACTTGGTAAGAATAATGGCCCAGGAGATAAGACTGAAGGCCAGCAATATGAAAAGAACGAACTTGGCGACCGCACCGGTACTTGAAATCAGATCAAGAATCTCGCCGCCAACGAAAAAAGCTGAGCATGAGAGCAATTGCATCTTGAGTTTGAGAATACCCTGAATTATAGATGATTCGCAGCTTTCTCTCTGGGGGACGTATCCTAAACATAACGTGGAAGCTGTGGATCTTGGAGCGCTGGGTTGACGGGTAGCTTAATTTCGGTGATATACCCCAGCGGGCAGAGTGACATCCAAAGTAGCAGCAGCTGGGAAAACTTTCCGGGAGGAAGAATCTATGGCGAACTACGGAATGCTCCGAAACTATCGCTTCACGGATGCCGCCGAGGACATCCGCGGGTCCAAGTTGTACGGTCTGGATGACGAAAAACTGGGCAAGATCGACGACGTGATTTTCGACCACTCCGACGGAGCGATTCGCTACGTTGTGGTTGACACAGGGGGATGGCTGTCGACCAAGAAATTTATTGTGCCAGCGGACCGGTTGCGGCCTTCCACCGAACACGATGACGCTTTTGCCGTGGATCTCACCAAGGCGCAGGTGGAAAACTTCCCGCCTTACAAAGAGACGGATCTGGAATCCGATGAACAATGGTCAGACTACGAAGGCAAGTATCGTTCAAAATGGGAGGCCGATCCGGTGATGCATCGGAAAGAGACCGACCGGAATATCACCCCGACTACGCAGCAGATGCCAGGGAACTCGCCTTCGGCAACGGCGGCGGGCTCCGCCGATGCGCGTACTGTGGAAAGCGCGGGACCTACGGAAATCGAGGATACGGGACTCATCGAGCCCGGGTTTGCCGGGGGAACTGATACGGTTGAGATCGACAATACCGCGGTCGGCATTGGGCCACGATGGGACACGTTTCAGGACCGTCTGCGCGAGCGGCGCCATGAAGTGATTGGTACGCGAGCCTCTGAAAGGCGCGAGGACGAGTATCGCAAAGCCAGTTAAGGAGTGGATGTTTTCGCCAAGCCACGGTTTCGACCGTGGCTTTTTGGTTGGAGTTGGGCCTAAGTCTGACGAAATCATTGCGCTGGAAACGGTTCTCTTGGTGCACGCACAACCAATTAATTGTGGAGTTTGTTGGAAGGATCCGTGAGAGCAATTAATTTGCCGACGGGATAGTCGTCCCGGGAGATGGGAATCTCAGGTTCGGGATTGATAATGGTGAGCACGTCGCCGGTATGAACTCCGCGCACCATTAGGCGGTCACCCTCGACGCTCACCACCCGATATTTCTCGTCGAAGATTGACATAGAAGCCCTGGCACTTAGATGCCCAACTGAGGGTTCGCGATGCTGCTGTGAATAAGGATGATTTCCCGAAAGTTCCAAATTGGTCGGAGATCGGATTCCCGCATCCGGCACCGGTTGAAGATCGGGCTACGCCGGACGCCGCGCCAATTCTCGTTCGGCGCCGCGGAACAGTGCTCGTAGAGCCCTGATGACCACCCGGATCAACCAGATAATGACCGCAAGCAAAACACAGGCTAGCGCAGCCGCTGCATAAGGATGTCGCGTTGCAAGCCAGGTGAGGCCTAGGGCAAGAACATCCTCACCCAAGCTTAACGAAATATTGGAGAACGGTTCCGGCGATGGGGTGACCGCCGCTCGCAGGGCGGTCTTTCCGCCGTGTGCGGCGAGCGCGATGAGACCTCCAAGAAGAGCGGCGAGAAGCTGCTGAGACGGGCTCAGCTGCCTCGTCGCACCATAGGCAAGCAACGCCGCCGCCGGCACCCGCACAAAAGTATGGAGGGCACTCCATATAAGGTCGAACGCCGGGATTTTGTCAGCGAAAAACTCGATAGCGAACAGAATGATGCTGGCGGCGATCACGGGCCAGCTCTTGAGCAGTTGCAATCCCGGGGGAAGCAGCAAATGTCCGAAGCGAGCCAATAAGCCCAGCGCGCCGACGGTGGCATAGACGTTTAGCCCGGCGGCAAATGCGATGGCGGCTAGGAGGGCGAAAAGTTCGGGGAGCGAGATTTGTAGCCAGTCGAGCACAAAAGTAAAGGGTCGCCGTCTGCGACCCTTGCCATTCAGTTTGTAAATCGCCGGTTACAGAGTCGACTCAATCTCGAAGCCCCAGGCTTCCAGAAGAGGCTCGGGGATGTACTTGGAATTCTTGTTGCGGCGTGCCCATTCGCGGAGACGAGTTGACCGCAGATATTGGTCTGGCGTCAGTTTGTATTCGCGTACCACCTGTTCAAACTCGGTAATGGTGGGGACGACCGGGCCGATCGGCTCGGGCTTGCCCCAGTTCGGATTTCCACGTCGTTTTGCCATGAAAAAAGCCTTTCGTACTGATGGGGGATTAGCTAACAACCAATAGTTTTCCTGTATCTATCTGATTCTCCTGGCGCTAACGGGGATTCACTGAATTAGAGCGTCCGCGCCTAAAATGCAGCAGATGTGGGTTCTAAGATCTGTTTGGAGACACAGCATATTAGGGCACCGGGGGGAAGAAAGTCAACCAGCACCGCAATTTGACCGCCTGACCTGACCGTTGTAACCGATTTGGGCCATTAGACTTACAAGTAAGACCCACGGTTGCGACGCAGTTAGGAAAGCGCGCGGAAGTTACACAAGTAATGTCTAGCGCCAGTGCTTGATTGATGAGACGTCGGAGGCAGCTTACATTTGAGAATGTAGTGTCGGCAGTCAGTCACGCTGATTAGCTGGAAGGAAAGTAGCTGGAAGGTGTAGGACCGTCGATGAATTTGAAGTCACTGTTGCTTTGTTCAGATGAAAAAATCGGGCGCGTGCTGCGGCGCACGCTGGGCGATCTCGAGATCGACGTCGAGCATTGTACGACCGCGGAAGCGGCATTGCGCTATCTGACCCGAGACCGGTTTGAGGCCATCATCGTCGATTGTGCGGGTCCCGGCGCCGCCGATGTTTTGCGCGGAGCGCGGACGGCACCCTGCAACAAACGCGCCATCGCGATGGCGATTCTGGATCCCGATACCGGCTTGCGCTCTGCCTTCGAAATAGGGGCGCACTTTATCCTATACAAGCCAGTTTCCGCGGAACGAGCCAAGTCAAGTTTTCGGGCGGCGCGAGCTTTGATGAAACGGGAACGCCGGCGCAATTCGCGCGTCCACGTTCGTTTTTCAGTTGAGATGGTCAATGTCGACTCTGGTGTCCGTTTCAAAGTAAATACGACCGACGTGGGGGAGGGTGGGTTGGCTGTTTCGCTGCCACGTCGCAGCAAGCCGCATGGCCGTTGGAATTTATCATTCACCCTTCCTGGCTCGACTGGCGTAGAAGTGGCTGCAGCCGAGTTTGCCTGGGAGGGAAGCGGGACGCAGGTGGGATTGCGTTTTCTGGATCTGTCGGCGGACGTGAAGCGCAATTTGCGCGAATGGCTGGGCCGCAATTTGCCGGACGGAGAGATTGATGATCCTCCTGTGCGCTGTCAGCTCACGGACTTGAGTTTGCGCGGCTGCTATCTGGAAATTCCTTCCCCCTTCCCGGTTTCAACTCGGGTCACGCTCTCGATGCGAGTCGCAGGAGTGGAGTTGCGATCTGAAGGAGTGGTCCGAGTGATGCACCCGGACCAGGGGATGGGGGTGGAGTTCACGCAAACCACAGCGGAACATCGTGCATTATTGGAAAAGTTTCTCAGCCGCCTCACGGAAAATCCCAATGCCTTGCCCGAGTTGCTGGTTGAACCCGAGGGCCTGGAAGCTGATGTTGCCCAGACTTTACCTACAGCTTCCGACGCCGGCGACATGTACGATCCTTTGCTCGAACTTTTTCGCAACCAGGCAGGGCTTGCGGCAGAGTCGTTCCATGCGGAACTCCGCAAGCAGAGAGGGCAAACGGTGGCTGGGGCTGCCAACGCCGCTTCCTGACCGAGCCACACACCCCGGAGTCACTCTCATTGGCGCAACGACGTTCCCTCTGCCGGTCCACCCTTTACCAAGTCAGTCTTTACTGTTGATTTCTGATTGGCTACCAGTTCGATATCGGTTTCGAAAGGTTGATACCCAGGCAAAGAGATTCTAACCTTGCGCTTGCCGGGTGCAACCAGCAAGGCCCTGCCCATGCCGCTGAATTCAGCGACGTGACCCACGAAGACGCCATCGACAAATACTGCGGCGCGATTCGGATTCACCTCAAGCTTGATCTCTGCTGTGATCTGTGGCAATTGGACCCGGGTATCTTTTTCCATCCTGACTTCGACGGTCTGAGTTTGTCCGCCACGGACCGTGACCTTCTGTACGAAGTCCACGTAGCCGCCTTGCCGGACTGCGATCTCGTGTTCGCCGGGAAGCAGTAGGATTTTTTTTGATCCCTTGAGTTCGCGCAGATAGCCGACGTATTGTCCGTCGATCCAGACGCCGGAGGTGCGTTCGACTTTCGTGGCACCTACGAGATCGACTTGACCCAGGACGTCGTTTCCAGCGTGCAAGGCGGGTATGAAAATCAGCGAGCACACGAGAAAAAGAGTGTAGGCGATAGCACTATCTTTTGAATAGAATTTCATAGAGTTCCTGGTGAGATGCAGAAGCTTGCGCAAGGGTAGCCGGGAACCGAGCCAATGCGAGGCGGAAAAAGCGTGACAGACCATGTGGACCAGCCAAGAGTAGAAGGCGGTTAGGCTAGATGGTCGCGAGCCGGGATGGCGCCGTAGACGGTATGAAAATCCGCAGGGCTTAAACGGCCCGTGAAGGTTCAAGTCCCTGAGCCCGCACCCAGGTTGTCCTCGGGCAGTGACCTGCCGGCGCGAGAAAGACTTGCCGGGAAGACAATTCATGAGAGAGCAATATACAGTTTCCCCCAAGAGTCCTACCGCGGGACGCACCCCCGGAACACGAGTTGGGTCTGTTTTCGACCGAGTCTGTCCTTAGCCTGCAAAAATTGATTTTTGCTGGCTCTCCTCGGTCCGAAGTTCTAGCGATTATTGCTCAGTTGGTTGAATCGCAGGCCGAGGGCATGTCTTGCACGATTTGGCTTCCCGATGAAGATGGAAGGGAACTCCATGGTGCTGCTGCGCCCAGCTTTCCTGGATTTATCGCTCACGTCGGGACCATGGCTGTTTGGTTCGAAAGGCGCATCTTGCGGCACAGCAGTTATCGGAAGGAACCGGTGTATGTGACCGACATCCTAACCGACCCCATCTGGGAAAATTATCGTGACCGCCTGTTGCCTTATGGAATTCGTTCCGTTTGGACACGCCCGCTGTTCACAAGCGAAGGCAAGGCCCTCGGCACCTTTTCTATGAACTATCGTGAACCACGTAACCCCGTTGCCAACGAACTTCAGTTAATTGAGAACGCCAGCTACATCACCGGGATCGCGATTGAGCGCCACATGAACGAACAAGCGCTGCGGCGCCAACGCGATCGGCTGCGATTGCTTCTGGAAATCACAAGCAGCGAGTCGACGCTTACTGCACCAGTTCCTGCGTCAGTAGGGCTCCGCCCATGGATGGCAATACCGCGGACTCCTTGACGGCCTTGTGCGAATCGCGGTCTACCCAAAGAGTTTCCTGGTCGGGGCCGCCGTCGGCGGAAGATACTTCTACTTTGTAGGCGTCAAAAGTGCCTGCGGGCACAGTTACTTTTTCGACTCCGGAAACCTTTAACTGCATCAGTTTCACTGTTTGTTTCTGAACGTCAAAGTTTCGGTACGTAGTGCTGTAGCCTTCAGCCAAGGGTAGACACGAGATCGACTGTTTCGCACCGGCAGCATTGGCAAACAGAGGTCCTCCCAGATCGACTGAAATGGTACGATCCTGTCCGTTCACGTTCATATTGCCGGTGGCCTTGTCGCTACTGAAGTTGAGGTCGATCGTTAGCGGCCCCTGTTTCATGTTGAGCTTGCGCCCGATCAAGGTTCCTCTATCCAAAGTCGATATCTCAGTCACCGTGCCATTCGGTGTTTCCATCACGTCTGTGGCAGTCCAGGTGCTGCCCTCCGCAGCTACTGTGGTCGAGATAGTTAGCGAGACCTGCTGGCCATTGGCTTCAATCTTAGCTTGGTACTTGTACTTGCCAGGTTGCAGATCCATGGCCAGAGTGGGAGCGCCGACGGAGCTAGAATCCACTTTCTTGGCCAGCACCACGGATTTTGGATCAACTGTTATTTCTTTCAAGCGTGCCACCACTTCAGCCGTTCCGCCTTCCTGGTAGCGTCCTCCAATGTATGTGGCGAAAAATTTCTCTGTGGCCATGATCGACGCCATGTTGTTTACCGGCCGAGCAAAGCCGTGGCCCTCGTCGGGAATCAGGATATATCCCACAGGGAAGCCGCGGTCGCGCAACGCTATCACAATCTGCTCCGACTCAGCATGGTTGACCCGGGCGTCGTTGGCGCCTTGCGCAATCATCAACGGCGTTTTGATTTTGTCGGCAGAGGTCAACGGAGAGCGCTCTACTAGCAGAGCTTTGCCTTCCGGAGTCGTGGGATCTCCCATGCGCTGATAGAACATCACGCGAATGGATTCCCAGTAGGGCGGGATCGAGTCCATGAGCGTAATCAAATTGGACGGGCCGAACAGGTCCACAGCCGCGGCGTAAAGACCCGGCGTAAAAGTTACCCCAGCCAGCGTGGCATAGCCGCCGTAGGAACCGCCGAAGATGCCCACGCGCTTCGGATCGGCGATGCCTTGGTCGACCATGTACTTCACGCCCCAGGTGACGTCGTCCTGCATCTTGCGTCCCCATTCTTTGTTCCCGGCATCAAGGAATTTCTTGCCGTATCCGGTAGAGCCGCGGAAGTTCATGCTCAACACAGCGTATCCGCGGTTGGCAAAGAATTGGGCGTATCCGTTGTAACCCCACATGTCACGGCTCCATGGCCCGCCATGCGGGAAGATGATCGTAGGCAGGTTCTTGCCAGGGATGCCTCTGGGCAGGGTGAGATAAGCCGGAATTTCCAGCCCGTCTGAGGACTTATAGCTGACTGTCTTCATCTCTGCCAGAGCTTCACGGGGCAACTTCTCCCGCACCCGGTACTGCAATGTGAGTTTGTGCCTCTTGCGATCAACGATGTAGGTCTCGCCCGGCTCGGTGTCGCTAGAGGCATTCACCAGCCATACCTGCTCATCCAGCGTGGACGAGACTCGAGTGAGTTCCTTTCCGGGCAACTTCCCCCCCAGCCATTTGAAATCGGCTTCGAAGCCTTTGTCTTTGAAATAGCGGCGCACGCGATCGTCCTGGTACAAGGTAATCGCCAACTGGTCTGTAGCCTCCGAGAAGACAGCCAAGCTGAAGTCCACTTTGTGGAGCGGATCGGATTCTACCGTCTCCGTCTTTCCAGTCTCCGGATCGAACAGCACCAGAGCGCTCAAGTTCATGTCGGCGCCTTTATTGGTCTCCATGTACGCCCGCTTGCCATCTTTCTGAAAGCGAATTGTGTCGCAAGACTCAAACACATTACAGGAATAAATCTTGGTAAACTTGTCGGAATCGACGCGAAGGATTTCCGTGTCGCCGTTCTCTGCGGAACGGCTGGTCAGTCGCAGGTTGCCTTGAAGATCAAACTCCCAGCGGGTGATGCGTTCCGTGTTCTTGCGTACCAATGTCTTCTCACCGGTGGAGAGCCTCAGCCTGTAGAGGTCATGCCAGGCTTTGTCGCGGTCGTTCAAACCGATGTAGATCGTGTCCGGATCGTTCTTAGGTACGGCCACAATCTGCACGCGGACGCCCTTGAGCCCGGTCAGGTCGCGCGAGACGGGAGCATCCGCCCCCGCCGGCGGCTTGGCACCTGGGTCTACGGCATAGACATTGTAGTTTTCATCGCCGTCGTTATCTTTTGCATAAAGAATGTATTTGCTATCGCGGCTCCAGAAATAACCTGCGATTGGGCGCTTCGGTTCCGCAGTGAGGAGACGCGCCGTGCTGAAGGGCTCGTCCGCGCCTTTAACATAGATGTTGCGCGTGGCTTTCCATGGCTTTTGAAAAGCCAAATACTTTCCGTCGGGCGAGAGTTGCGCCCCTGATATTTCAGGATTGCCGAAGATCAACTCGCGGTCAATCAGCGGAGGCAAGCCGGCGGAAGAAGCTTGCTTGTCTTGCGTATTCTGCGCCGTTAACGATGACGCGGCGAGCGCCAGACACAAGAGTGCCTTAAACATTTGTTTCATAACCGAAAACTCCTTTCGGCCCGCAAAACCGCTCTTCAAAGAGCACGCACTGCTCACAAATTCTAGCAGGATGTGGTTAGGGTAAGTCGCCATCTCTAATAATGTCGGCGGAGTCAGGCAATCTTCGAGCGCGCTACGATTCAAGTGGGAGGCTGCTCTTGGGCGAACGCGCAATGTCGAGCAGGAAGAGGCGTACAACCCACAAACGTTGGGACTCAATCGGGAATTCCAGAGGTAATGTATGAAAGCGAATCTCCTGCCGTTCTTGTTTTGTCTCCTTTCAGTGTCCTTCTCGCCGGGTTTCACAGCTCGCCGTGTCCGGACGGGCGCACCAGTCGGCCGGAATAGCGCACCACCGGAGACCAATGCATCCGCAGATTCGAAGATTGAAGTACAAAACTGGGCCAGGCCCGAACCGGGGTGGCTGTATGTGCTCGATCCCAAACCCGATCGAAAAGTCGCGGGCATGAAATGGTAGCCACTTCCGGAGACATTCCGCTGGATCGCCATTAAGCGGCAGATATGCGGCAGATATTAAGACGCAGCTTGATGCCGCCGCGATCAACATCATGAGACCAAAACGGAAAAGGAAACTAGCCGGCCGAAAACTCCAAAGCAATCAAGACGTCTGACGCACGAAGCTGATGTGTAAATTCCCCCTGCGTGCTCTATGATAGAAAGCTGAAAAACAAGAACCCGCGGGCGTGGCGGAATGGCATACGCAGCGGACTTAAGGAAAACTTGAGTGCTCGCCTGGGAAACCGGCGATGCAGAACTGCTCAAATTCGGGGGACCCTGAAATGGCAATCCCGAGCCAAGCCCGGAGAGACAGCAGCCGGGAAGGTGTAGAGACTAGACGGGCAGCACCTAAGCTCCGAAGCTTCCGGGGGAGGGTGAAGGGATAGTCCAGACCGCAAACCTGACCTGAGCCCTCCAAAAGCTCCACGTCCGGGCGGCGAAAGCCGTAGACGGCATGAAAATCCGCAGGGCTTAAACGGCCCATGAGGGTTCAAGTCCCTCCGCCCGCACCACATTTGCTAGGGCAGCCACCTGCCCGGCACGCATCTTGCATGCACCCGCGTGCTGCGGTGGACTGTCCGCGCAGTCAACGGTGGCTCCGGCACTCGGGGTTTTGGAAACCACCTTTGCTACCTGAAGGCAATCGGCGGAAAACAGACGGCGTGCGTGAGAAGGTGGTCACAATGCTGAGATCACACTGCAGCCCGTCCGCCAATCAGCAAACACTATGCGACATATCGTTGCCAATCTGGCGGTTGGCATCCGCTTCGGCCTCCCAGGCGTTTCTCTGAGCTAGCCGTTTTCTACCCGCGCCTTTATATCCGTGTACGCCGCATCGATGAGCCTGCTCAGCTCTGCGGCGTTTGTGGCCGTTCCCGGTCTCAGCTTCACATGGCGCATGAACTTGCCGGTGCCTTGCAGCAAGCGCGCCGGATCCCGCAGCGCTGCGCCGTGAAAGAACCCCACATTTACGTGTGAAGTGAATACATTGACGTAGCCGAAGGGCGCGTCTCCCAAACATGCAACCGGACAGCCGTCATGCAGAAGCTCCCGGACTTCGTCCCCACATTTTCGCATCACCTCAAACCACTGTTGCGCGATGGCTCCCAATCTACCTGTATGCTCTTTCATCCACGCATCGATGGCGAGATCACGCTCGACGGCGCCGTTGAATCGCAGCAATTCCGTTCTCATCGTCGCTCCAAATCAAGATCGGCGACTACAAACTCGGCGGAGCTTCCACAGGTTTGTCCTGGGCTCGGAACCGATCTTCGGGAGCACGGGCCTCCACTTCTCTGAAGGGTTCGTTTACCTCAGCCTTGCCTGAAGATTGAGCCAGAAGGCTGTCGCTTCGCCGAGACTTTGGAATCAGCGAGGGTGTTCTCTCATGGCATTTTGAGAGCTACCCGTTGGTTCCAGGGTGCCACGCTTTCCTCGTACTCCATGGGATCGCCGAAACCTTCGGTTTGGACGCCGAGTTGGCGTAGCGCGTCCAAGGCCATCAATCGGCGATGCGCGTTGAATGTCATGATATGGGCGAAGACGCCGCCGTACGTGAAGCTCTCCGCCGGTTCGCACAGAGCGTCGACGAACGTATCATCCCAGGCGGTGCGGTTTCGGATGTCACGGAGAATACGGTGCAGTTCAGCATCCGTCTTTTCGAGCCTTTGCAGCAGCGCTTGCGGGGAGCGCTGCGATTTGGGAGGGCCGTTCATATCCATATCGGCTCCGGACAGCGCGGCGGTCCAGACTTCCTTAGTGAAGATAATGTTTTCTAACAGCTGCCTTAGAGTCTTATTCGACTCTCGCCAAGGCAGCAGCTCTACGACCGTGGGCAGCGGCCGATCCAATTGTTCCTCGGTCAAAGTACCCGCGTATTCCAGCAAACGCCGCGTGTGCCAAGAATCGTTGCCTGCAAAACGATCGAATAAATCCATGTCTGTCCCTCCTTTTGTTGACGAACCAGGGGCGAAAAAGTGAATCTTGTTGGACGCCGGCAAATGAAAGTGCGGATCACGCATGCGCCGGTAGACGCTGGGAGAAGCCCGGAAGGCTTTTCGGAAAGCGCGAGTGAACGCCTCCAACGAACCGTAGTTGGCGTCCAGAGCAATGTCGGTGACCGACATTCCGCTATGCCCCAGTTGATATGCTGCTCTTTCCAGCAATAGCCGTCGTCGCATGGCTGCCGGAGTTTCTTCGACCACGGTTCGGAACAACCTGTGGAACTGCGTGCGGCTTTGATACGCTTGGCGCGCCAGATCTTGCGTTTTCGCCTGAGTGTCCAGGGAGTTGGCGACAATTGCAGAGAGGCGGTCTGCCCTGTCCTGACCATCCGCTTTATTCATGCGTCCGGTTCCCCCCTCTTGAACGAATCATAGACAAAAAATGACGCCTCCCGCCTGATCGTACGTACCAATCTTCTACCTCAAAAGCCGGACCAAGGCGAATGAACACAGGGATACTCGACACCGCGATTGCACGCTTACTCTCCACAAATCTTAGGCCCCTAAATCTTAGGCGCCTATCGCAATTGCGCCGGCGCTGTGTAGCCGCGTGGACCCAACTGTGTCTCGCCGGGGCACTTGCGATCGGGAGATTTGGACGAAGCCGCTGCGCGGCTGGCGCGGGGGAGCTAAGGGTTTTGTTTGGGGCGATTCGAAGACCTTTCGCCTCTGGATGGCGTAGGAGGCAGGAGTAAGTGAGGGTGGCTGGGTCTCTAGCAGTGGTTGGGAAGTATCGGAGCTGGGGGTGGGGGTAGAAGTAAGTGCGAGATGTGTGTCGGTGGGAGTAAGCAGGGACACGAAGGCTGTCGGAGTCGAAGATTCCGCAATGGAGAGGGGCATGGGTTGTGGGTCAGGAAGAGTCAAGGGGAACATTCCTTCCTCTTTGTGGCCAAGGGCTATACCCTCAAGCTGAACGGCGGACAGTGAGGTTGCCTTCAATCTCAACCGTTAGCTTGGAATTGTCAGCGATTTCGGCGCCTATGACGGCTCCCCCGGCATCCCAGGCCTGATCGGCGAGACCTACTCGCAGTGCTTTTTCTTGTTCATGCAAATCCGTATCAGGGCTACCAGCGACGGCATGCCCATGGAAAAGAGCGCGATGACCTGCAAAGCGGGGAAACGATTTGTCGTGAGGTAACGAACCGCGAAAAATGAATAGACGACCACGGGTAGGGCTTCAAATCTCTTCGTTGCGGTTGTTCTGTGAACGCTACCCCGCCAGAGCCAACTTGCGATCCAGTAAACCAAGAAGGTTGTAAGCAGCCAGCCGAGGTAGTTGCGGCGCGGCACGCCGAAGTAGGCCCCTCCGTTCTCCCATATCCAATTCCCGGCCACGGCCATGCTGGGATCCATTACTACGTCCCATCCGGTCATCACCCCAGCAGCTACAGCTGCCTGCGCGGTGGCGCCAAGAAGTGAACGCGTGTCGATGCCACCGACTAGAGCCTTCGCCACCATCCATGAGGGATAAATCATCATGAACCAAGCCAGCGGTATGATCACAGGCACATGGCCCAGCTTCGCACCCAGCAGATTGCTGTAGTGGTAGGCGCCATAGATGAAACCGGTTCGAACCCCAATCTCTTCCATCATGTAGGAAACAATGGCAGAGATCGCGAAGAACGCCGACGTGCGCCGCAGGCCTTCGAGCGCGGTGCAATGAATCAGCGCGAAGAGCACGAATACTAGCGTAAATCCGACGTTGCCTAGAATCGGCAATCTGAACCATGGCCAGACCGCTTCCCCCAGGATGAGATACATAATCGCCGCGAAGAACAGCCATGACGCCGCCCGTACCCAACGCTTCAGTGCATTCTCCCTTCAGGAGTCGATCATTTCCAGAATAACAGTTCATTCGAGAAGCCAGCGTCTCTAGGCGGCGGCCCGCCCGTCGCTCTCTAGCTTCTGGATTACGGGCTTAACCGGCCAATCTCTTCCCAATCTCACGTTGTGCGGAGTTTGCGGGCTTCTGTGTGGATCTTGGTGAGGCGGTCGGAGAGCCGGTCGAGGCAAGAGCGAGAAGTGCCCTTTGGTAGTGGGCGGCGAAACATCTCCAACGCATGTTGAGAGGCGAGCAAAGAATCGATGACGCCGTCGAGGCCGACACGAATGGGAATAGATGAGTCTTTGGCTGCGGAACCAGATACTTTGGGTGGGCCCGTGCTTGGTGGAACTCGCGTTGGCGATCGGGCAGGGCCACATCCACATAGCGCATGGTCATCTCAGGGTCGGTGTGACCGAGTAACTTCATCAGGACAGGAAAGCTCACACCGGCTCGAAGCATCTCTGTGGCGTAGGTGTGTCTACTATGTACCCAGAGAATGTGGGTGGATGGGCTTGTCGATGCCCGCAGCTTGGGCAGCCTGGCGGCAAGCCAACCACACGATGTTGGGCGTGATGGGCACGTCGGCGCGGATGCCTTTGACGGTACCGGGAAAGAGATAGATTTTGGGCTTCATCCAGCGCCAGTACACGCGCAGGGTCTCCAGCAGCTTGGGACTGAGTGGAACATAGCGATCGCGTCAACCCTTGCCTTGGTTAATGCGGATCATCATGCGCTGGCTGTCGATATCGCGGACCTGGAGGCGCACAGTTCGCTGCGCCGCATGGCGGTCGAGTACAGGGTCATGAGCAGGGTGCGGTGATAGAGATTGCGGGCGGAGTTGATCAGCTGGGTGACTTCCTCCGGGCTGAGGATAATGGGCAGTCGCCGGGGCGACTTGGGAAAGGGAATGTGTTCGGCAAGAAAATGGCGGCGCAGTGTCTTGACGAACAGGAAGCGTAACGCCGATACATACTGGCTGACGGTGGCCGGGGTCAGCTTCTTGATCTGAAACAGGTATGCCTGATACTGCCGAATCTGTTCTAGTCCGAGTTTGTCGGGTGGTTGGTGAAAGTGTTCAGCGAATTCAGACACGATCCGGATGTAGGTGTTTGCGGTACGATGGGAGTAATTACGTCTTTGGAGTTCTTCCAGCATTTTTTGGCGAAGTTGGGTCATAGAGACCTCCTTTTCCTGTGACCCAACTTATCTAAACCGTGTACTCTCTCGCCCCCATCTCCATCAGCCGACATCGAGCACGCGGAAGCGTCTGCCGCGCAGCGGCTTCGTCCACATGCGGCTTGTGTCCAGCGAACGATCACTGTTTACTCGGTTGGCCAGAAACGTTAGTGCTGTATCGGAAGCGAACCGGCGCGACAGGTTCGGTTGGCTTGGACCTCAGGAGTTCGCTTTCGATACAGCCGTTTGAACGAAGCCGCTTTGTTCGCGGCGGGCGCTATGGGATTTCAATCGATTTCCGTTTGGAAGCTATTGAAAAGAAGAGTACTTGCGGGGCGAGTTTCAAATCGAAGTTCATCGATCTAACCAATGAAGCCCAGGCTCACGATCGCCCCGTCGTAACGCGAGACAGACCATTCTGCAAGACTTGGGACGCCGACGCTAGCGATCTATTCGTATGCACGTCTCGAATCTCCGCTGCCGCTTGCTTCGGGCACGCGATAGCGTCCGCCGCAAAGCTTGGTTCAAACGGGCTTCGAGGAATCTCGGCTTCGTCGATTCCTCCAAGCCAACTTGTCGGGACCCTTCCTTTAGGATCGCGCGTTACTTTTGTTCGAGAACTTTCATCCAAGATGTTCATGCCAACCCAAACCGTAACCCGCACCGTTGAATTAGAAGCCAAGGAGCCACCCCATTCGATGGATAAGATCACTCTGAATGTGAATGGGCAGCAGCACATCGTGGCAGTTGATTCGGAAACACCGCTGTTGTTTGTTTTGAACGACGACCTTGGGTTGCGCGGACCTCGATTCGGATGTGGCATGGCTCAGTGCGGAGCCTGCACCGTTATCATGCGCGGTCAAGTCGTGCGGTCGTGTGTCATGCCTGTAAGAGTAGTCGGTCAAGACGAAGTCACAACGCTGGAGGGCCTGGGCACGCCCGAAAAGCCTCACCCAATTCAGCAAGCCTTTATTGAGGAGGGGGCCGCGCAATGTGGGTTTTGCCTCAGCGGAGTGATCCTGACGGCGAAGGTCGTACTCGACGTGAAACCGGATGCCTCTGATCAGGAGATTCGGGATGCTCTGGGGGGCATTTTGTGTCGCTGTTTTACGCACACTCGCATGTTGCGGGCAATTCGAAAGTATGCCGAGGCAAGACGAGCATGACTCAGTCCCGGCGTGAGTTTCTGAAAAGTTGCGGCGCCTTGATTGTCAGTTTTAGTGCTGGCTCGTTGAGTGTATCGTCACTAGAGGGCCAAGGGCAGTTCGCCACGCATCCCTCCCACGTTGATCCCAAAAAGCTCGATTCGTGGTTAGCTGTCCGAGCCGATGGGACCATCACCGCATATACAGGGAAATGCGATTTTGGGCAGGGCATTTTTACGGCTCAATCCCAGTTGGTTGCGGAGGAGCTGTACGTTCCAATTGGCCGCGTCACGCTGATCCAGTGCGATACGTCTGTCTGTCCGGATCAGGGGACCACGTCTGGAAGTCAGTCGACTCCGACGAACTTCAACACGGAAAATCTCGCCCTTGCCGCAGCTACTGCTCGCGAAGCTCTGCTGGGGCTCGCTGCCGTGAAATTGGGAGAGCCGGTTGAGCAACTCACTTTGGCGAATGGCGTCATCTCAAGCAATATCGGGCATCACGTCCGGTACGAGGAGCTTATCGGAAGTAAACGTTTCAATATCCCGCTAAGCGCGACAGCGAAGCGGCGATCTGCTCCAGATTGGATGGTGTTGGGTAAACCAATTCCTGCACTGGACAGAACCGCCCTGATGACTGGTCGGTTCGAGTTCGTTCACCACGTTCGAATACCAGGGATGCTTCACGGGCGAGTCGTGCGGCCTCCGGAGATGGGAGCAACACTTGTCCATGTAGACGAACAATCGGTGCGGAGTGTTCCGGGTCTCGTGAAGGTCATCGTGCGCAAGAATTTTGTTGGTGTTGTGGCCGAGACTCAGTACCAGGCAGGGCTGGCGGTCAGGAAGTTGACGGTTCAATGGAATCCGGGGCCAGGGCTTCCGCCTCAGAACGGCTTCTTCGACTATCTCCAGAAACAGCCTTCCCACGACGTTGTTAGCGTTGACTCCCGGGATACCGAGGCGCAACTCGCTGCCGCGATCAGCGTCATCCGAGCCAAGTACACCTATCCCTACCAAATGCACGGATCCGTTGGTGCATCGTGCGCGGTGGCCGACGTCAAACCAGAGAGCGCAACCGTATACTCGTCAACACAGTCGGCTTATCCAACCAGGAGCATCGTTGCAAAGCTCTTGGATATGCCAATTGATAAGGTGCGCGTGATCTATGTGCGCGGCTCGGGGTGCTATGGGTTAAATGGTGCCGATGCCGTTTCCTTTGATGCAGGCATACTCTCTCAGGAAGTGGGAAGACCGGTGCGCCTGCAGTTTTCACGTCAGGACGAAATGATGTGGGAGAACTTCGGTTCCGCGTGTGCGGTGGAACATCGTGCCGGACTGGCACGCGATGGACGCATTGTGACCTGGGATCGGGAGGATTGGGTAGCTTCGCTGGGCAATCGACCGGGCTACGACCAACCAGGGAACGTCATCACGGGCATGCTGCTGGGTTATGAACCCGAGTTACCTGAGCCGCGTTTCGCCAAGCCTCCTACTGGCAAGTTGCGCAACCAGAGCAACACAGTGCCATCGTACTTCGCGGGGTGCATCGGTGGCAGCTGTGGTGGAGATGGAACCATCCGGAGTGAGCGGGCGCTGACGCATACGGTGCGTTCCCCGTTCTTCACTGGCCCCCTCCGCTCACCGCTTCGCATTCAGAACACATTTGCCAACGAATGCTTCATGGACGAACTTTGCGCGCACACACAATCTGATCCTGTGGCCTTCAGGCTGCGGCACCTGCAGAACTCGCGAGTCATCGGCGTCCTCAAAGCAGCTGCCAATGCGGCAAGTTGGCAGGCCCGCTCTTCATCGAGGGCGGACACTTCTCGGACGCAAACGGTAAGCGGACGTGGTATTGCCTGTGTCGCGTATGAAGGAGACAACGGCTATGCTGCGCTGGTTGCCGAGGTCGAGGTAGATCTACAAACCGGAACGGTCCGGCCGAAGCGCTTCGTAATTGCGCTAGACTGTGGTCCGATCTCCAACCCTGATGGTCTGCGAAATCAGACCGAAGGCGGCATCCTGCAGGGCATGAGCCGTGCCTTGGTGGAAGAAGTTACATGGGACCCGCAGCGCGTGACCTCTGTCGATTGGGAGACTTATAACAGCTTGCATCTTGATTACGAGATGCCCACCGTCGAAACAGTCTTTGTGACGCCCGCCAATGTGCCCGCAACTGGTGCAGGGGAGACCGCCATCACAGTTACTCCCGCCGCGATCGCAAACGCTATCTTCGACGCCACCGGTGCGCGCCTCCGGACCCTGCCGTTCACTCCGGAGCGAGTGAAAGCTGCGCTGCGCGAGAATTCCCAAAGTGACGAGAGGTAAGTATGAAGAATCGAAGATCCATCTCCTCCATTTTTGCTGTCGCCGCAATGTATTGTTTTCTATCCTCGCTAATCCCATGGGTTGCCGCGCGGGGAATGGAACGTGCCAGAGCACAACTCGTTCATCAAGGAATCCCGCGCGAGGATGATGTTGGCGCGGCCGCTGCTTTCGAAGCAATTGTCCCGGTGCTCCACCATCCTCGCTGTATGAATTGCCACTCAACGGGAGATTTTCCTCGACAGGGCGACGATAGTCATCGACACACAATGCAAATCCGTCGTGGACCAGAGGGGCAGGGCGCAAATGCTGTCAGATGCAGCACTTGTCATCAGGATCACAATCTCGCGGGCTTGCACATGCCTCCGGGAGCGCCCGATTGGTATCTGCCCTCGCCCGCGATGCCGATGATCTGGGAGGGACTGACGGACCATCAACTCTGTGAACTGTTCAAAGATCCTCAGAGGAACGGTAATCGTACGCCCGCGCAGATTGTGGAGCATATGCACACGCCACTTGTACTCTGGGGGTGGACCCCTGGCGACGGCCGCAGTCCAGTCCCCACACCGCAGAATGCGGTTTTAGCGAAAATCCAAGAATGGGCTGAAAAAGGGGCGGCCTGTCCCGCGGACGCCAGCGCCACAAACTCTCAGACGTTTGGGTTTCTATTGTTCCGATCACTTCCTGCAAGCCGACTTCGAAGGACTGGCCAGGTCCCTCGTTGATGTCCGTTCTGAGTGCTCTGGAATGGCATCAAGAGAAGCGATGATGCCCCAGGAGTTCTCGTTGGACAGCCGATCGGTGAGAAGCCGAATAGCTATCAGGAAGCCCGTGAGATGGTTCTTCCAAACTCACAATGGGTAGCCCGCTACTCCGTGCGGTTCTATCGATTTGTGCGTGGCGAAGAAAACCTGATCCGCCCAGATCGAGAGATCACAGGAACGTGGGCGGATTTTCAGGCGGGACGCGATCCGGTAGTGGATTGGGTGCTTGGCACGATTTCAGATGCCCAAAAATTAGAAATTGAGGGATCCTTTGCGAATCGGAAATAGAGAGATCAGCGCTTCCGGCTTCTAAGAAAGTCTCTTGTTCGGAAAGGACTTGGTTGGCCAAAGCCTTCGCGTCTGAAATGCAGGATCTGAAATGCAGGATCTGAAATGCAGGAGAGGTACTCATAAACGCGTTGTCGTCAGTAGTGCGATTGCTGACGAGAAGCCGACTTCCCGTTAGCAATCTGGCCAATTGCCGAGCAGCCGACGATTAGGGAGTTACTATGTGATAGTTTTCCTTGGGAAGCTGCCGATATCACGGCGGGAGTCAGCGGGATGACGCGAAACAAGGAGCTACGGAGACGCGAGAAGATGGCCAAATACGTGATTCAAGCTAAGGGTGGTGCACCGCCGGGAGGAGCTTATTCCCAGGGATGGCGGGCCGGGGATTTCGTCTATGTTAGCGGAACGGGTCCGATCGACCCGGTCCGTGGCGGGCTGGTCGGCGACAGCATTGAGCAACAGGCGGAGCAAACCATTGACAACATTGTTGCCATTCTCGAGTCGGACGGAGCTTCTCTTCGCGATGTGGTGAAGGTCCATGTGCACCTGAGTGATACGAGTTTGTTCGCGCGCTACAACGCGGTTTACGCGCGACGTTTTTCGCCGCCGTATCCGGCGCGCACGACGGTAGGCAGCGATCTTGGTCACACTCCAGGCATGCTGATCGAAATCGACTGCGTTGCGTACAGTGTGAAGAAAACGGGCTCGAGACCAGTGCATGGGGCAAAGAAAAAGAAGACGACAAAGAAGAAGGCGAGCCGCCGGAACAAATAAAATTCCCGCCCTGTCGCAAGAAACGCCACAAGGACGGCTCACCCCGACCGAGGCCTCGGCGCGGAATTTCTTTCCTAGACTATCCGCCTAAACTGGCTCGGTAGCCGCGAGACCCAGTGAGGACTTGGCCAACGCTAACGTCGGCAGCAGCGGCGCTTCGCGTCCGCGGGCGGTGACTTTCTCGACTGACGCGATCTGGCCGTCCCGCACGAGGAGCGCGGAATCAAAGTTGTTCACCGTGGGGCAGACGTGGCGCGGCAGGAGATAGAGCGCTTCGCCTATCTGCGGACCTGGGGTTTCGCGGTTCAATGCCATCGGAAGATGCTCTTCACTGGGCGCGAGAGGCGCCAGTTCTGAATGTCCGGCGACCACGCACGTGGGCACGCCCGCATCGGCCGAGACAGCTTTGTGGCCCGCGTCGCAGGTGATGATTCCGTCGTGTGGCCGGCTGACCACACGTGTCAATACCAGCGCCGCTGGCGCGTAGCCGTATTCAGCGGGCAGTTGCACCAGACTTGTGGCGTCGCAATAGATAATTGTTCCAGGCGAGACACGGTGGATGAACCCTGCTCCGTGAAAACCTTTGTACGCGAGAGAACAGGGGAACGTCGGCGTCCCTGCGGTGATGACTTCGGGCACACTCATCCCACTGTCCTGGATCGCGATCACAAGTTTCAGCAAACGATCGTAGCCGGCATGCGCCGCTGCGGTCCGTTCGGGCTCGTGGAGCCCTCCGTGCTGGCCGTCATAGTAGTGCAGGCCGCTGAATTGCAGCTCAGCTTTTTCAACAGCACGCACAAGCCGAACCACTTTGTCGGTCTGGCCCTGTTCGACTCCTGTTCGATTCATGCCTGGATTTATGTCGACAAACACGCCGACTGAGCTGCCTCGCCATTGCCGCACTTGTACTTCGCTCTCGACCAGGACAGAAATCCGGACGCGCGGGAACTGATTCGCTATTTCGAGCACGCGGCGTGCATTTGCGCCCACCACCGGGTAGGCAAGAAGGACGTCGGCAACTCCGCTGTAGCAAGCTACCAGTAGTTCGAGCGTGGTTGCGCACTTGAAACTCCGGACACACCGCTCGACAAGCATGCGAAGCGTGTAGGCCAGCTTTGCGGTCTTGATGTGCACACGCCAGCGATCCGGATCGCCTCCGAGCAGATGCAAAGTGCGCGCAATGTTTGACGAGACGATTTCCGGATAGACCACAAGCGTAGGAGTAAGGACGTTTTCAATGCCGGCCACGCGGTGACGTTCGTCCCAGGAAAACTCGCTCAGCATGATTTCATGCGCTGCCATCGCGGTTTTTCGATCATATCGCGCAACCCTGAATCAGCGCTATGAGCCAGTATATCTCCCGTCCGCAACGACAGGACTGGTCCGGATGGGCAGTGGCTCGGGCAGACCCTTTCGGCGGGTGGGATCACTTCGCGCCTTTCCGAATGCTTTGCGCGCTTTAAAGTTACTCTGACTTTGCGTTCATCGCGGCATTTCTTTGGCGACTGACTCTTGCCTTGGAACTGAGTCACCGGGCGGGCAGTCGGCAATCTATGAAGGGGGAACACTACCCGACCGGCGGGTCGTTGACGATCTTCATTGCTGCTAGTAGGCTCTGACTTCCGCGATGTTGGCTAGCAATCCATCTGACCAGTCCGAGCGAAGTGAGTTGGATCGTGGCCTGGGTCTTGGGCCGGCGATCGCCATCGTTATTGGCGACACGATCGGGACGGGGGTTTTTCTTGTCGCTGGCAACATGGCGCGCGCCGTGGGCTCCGCCACGCTGGTGTTGATCGCCTGGATCCTCGGCTTGCTCATCGTGCTTTTGGGCGCCTTCTGCTATGCCGAACTCGGTGCGGCTTTTCCGAAGGCCGGCGGCCCCTACGTTTACCTTGGCCGTGGGCTCGGTCCTCTCTGGGGATTTCTCTTTGGCTGGATGAGTTCGTTTCTCGAGCGGCCAGTCGCTATGGCTACTCTGGCAGCCGGTCTCGTGCGGTTCTTGGGATTTTTGTTTCCCAGTGTGGCCATGCCTTTGTTCAGCAGTCACATCGGGCGTTACGAATTCACGTTCACCACGGCCCAGCCGATTGCGGCGTTGATCGTGGTGATGGTGACGGCGGTCAATTATTTCAGTGTGCGGATGGGTGGCGCTATCCAGGTGCTGCTGACGTCGCTCAAGATAGGCACAATCTTGGTCATCATTGTCGGAGGCGCAGTGTTCAGAACAAAACACGCCGGCTCAACTGCGCCAGCCTCAACATCGTTCAGCTGGGGAACGATTGCCGCCTTGCTGACAGCGCTGGTTCCTGCGATGTGGGCGTACAACGGCTTTAACGATCTGGGGGATCTGGGGGAAGAGATTGTCCAACCGCAGAAGAACATCCCCAGAGCCATCATTTTTGGGTTGCTCACTGTGGGTGGGTTGTATTTGATGACGAACGTTGTGTACTTTCATGTGTTGCCATTCCCACAAGTGGCTGCGTCCCAGCATGTTGCGTCGGACGTAGTGCAATCGTTGAGTGGTTCGCGCGGCGCAGCTTGGCTCACGGTCGCCATGGCCGTGTCGGCCCTTGGGGCGCTGCACGTCGTGGTCTTGACAGGTGCTCGCATCCCCTACGCCATGGCGCGCGACGGTTTGTTCTTCCGTTTCGCAGAGCGCCTTCATCCTTCCCGTCGTACGCCCACCGGCGCGTTAGTTTTCCTGGGCTCGATCGCTGCGCTGCTGGCGCTCAGTGGGACGTTCGAGGAACTCTATTCGCTGTTTGTCTTTGCCGTGTGGATCTTTTTCGCTTTAGTGGCGATTGCCCTGATACGTTTACGCCAAAAAGAGCCGAACCTGGTTCGGCCTTACCGCGCCTGGGGATATCCCTGGACGCCGCTCATCTTTTTGGCTGCCGCGATGGCTTTGACGGTCAACTTGTGGATGGTCCGGCCCGTGCGTTCCTCGTTGGGGCTGGGAGTGATTGTCCTCGGTATTCCGTTCTTCTACCGCTGGCACAAACGGCCTCGTGCCGCAGGTATACATTCCGGACGGAACTAGTGGATTCTAATGCACCCGCGGCCCCTTTTCGGGTAGCTTCCTGGTGGACGATCTGGGAGTTGGCCTGTTCGAAACAACCAAAACAAGTTCGTGGATTGTCGGCTCAACCGGAAGTCATCCGAGGCGCCGGCAATCCTCAAAACTGGCGAAACACCTCTATTGCAGTCATCCTATGAAAGGGGATGTCAAGAAGAAAGTTTCTCCCCCAGCTTGACATATGTCCGTTTATGATATATCACATTGTGATATATGGTGAAAACGGAAATTCCAGATGCTGGACGCAAGCTGCCACCTCTTAGTCCGGCCGTGTTCTACATCCTGTTTGCGCTTGCTGAAGGCGAAAAGCACGGCTATGCAATCATGAAGGAAGCAGAAACTGTCTCTGGCGGACAATTCACGATGGGACCGGGGACGCTGTATACCACCATCCAGCGCTTGCTGGAACTCGGGCTGATTGAAGAAACCTCGACCTCCTCAGACTCCGAACGCCGCCGCCGCTGTTATCGGCTGTCACGTAGCGGTAGTCAGGTATTCGAAGCCGAGTTGAATCGTATGGACTCGCTGGTGCGCTCCGCCCAGCGCAGGAAGTTGGTGCCCCGTGACGGTCATTAACGGCAACTCCGTCTCGGCCCTCCTCGAAGTCAGCCACAAGGTTTACGCGACGTCTCTTGTCCTCTATCCCAACGAGCTTCGCCGCGAGTTTGGCGGCGAGATGGTCGAAGTCTTCGATGAACAGGTCTCAGAAGCATACTCCCGAAGTGGTTTTCCCGGCCTGCTTCGTGTCTGGTTCAGCGCCACCAGAGAGTTCGTCACTATCGCTTTGCCCGGTCGGCTTGCCGAGCGCATGGTTCCGATCGTTGCCGTGACGGCGGCATTGGCCTTGATGGTGTGGTTTGCAGGCTACATAGGCTACGTGATGGAAACAGCCTGCCCAGGCTGCGGTCATTAATTTATTTCGGCCTTGTAAATCCATGGAGGTATCTATGAAAAGTTACGTTTGTCTGTTTCTCCTATTGGTCGGCGCGGCGCTTTTCGCGCAGTCGAAGGCGACACCGGAAGAGGCCGCGGTACTTCAGGTGCAGCAGCAATGGTTGGAAGCATCGCAGAAGGGCAACGGCGAGGCATTAAGTCAGATCATTGACGACAGCTTCGCTGGCAGCACGCCTGACAATCACATCATCAACAAACAAAGTCTCTTTCCGCCGAGCGGCAGCGGGCCAATGTTCACCAATGCCCACTTCGTGAGCCTCAACGCAAGAGTTACCGGTAATACGGCGGTCGTATTCGGAAGCTTGATCACCACCGGTGACCCGACAGTTTTGCGCTGTGCCATGGTCTACACGAAGCGAGCAGGGGCCTGGAAGATGATCGCCGCTCAACTGGTACCGGTGTCAGAGGCGAAGGATGCACGAGGACAGTAGCCGCGGTGCGTCCACGTTGCTTTCCGGACATGTCTTCTGAGGCTCCGATAATTGGCAATCAATGCCTGTTACACTCACCGACCCCAATCGAGGTTTGAGCGCCAGATTATGTAAACCATGCGGAGCCGTGACCGGGCGTAGAAGCGCGAGCTGGCACGGTCATTTAAAACTCGGGGGACATCTCAGAGCGTTTCGGTGATATTGTACTTAGCGCGGCTTTGAGCGACGCGGTTGTAAGCGATGGAAGCAAAGGGCGTTCGTGATATCGCCGAAGTCAGCGTCCTTTTACCGCCACAGACTGAGTTTCTTCCGCGGTGAGGCGAGAGGGATCGCAGTAACCGTAGCCTTTGAGGCAAGCTGTGTAATTGCGCTTGTGCTCAGCGTCGGCCAGCGTTTTGGATTCGGTGGAGGAAAGTTTTGCGTAGTCACAGGTCTCCCTGCCGTCCTTACATGCGGTCAGGTTGCGTTGATGTTCTGCGTTGGATGTTCGGGCCGTTTCTGAGGGCGTGAGTTGGGAGCGGTCGCACTCGGCCCAGCCGCTTTCACAATTCTGAGCATTGCGTTGGTGTTCCGCGGTGCTGACCAGCTTGGTTTCGGAAGGTGTCAGCTGGGAATGATCGCACACACCCACGCCGTCCTTGCAATCAGAGACATTGAGCTGACGCCTGGCGGTGGCCACTGCCCCTGCTTCGGGTTCACTCAGTTTGGCGTGGTCGCAGGAGCCCACACCGTCCTTGCAGTCGGTGATATTTCGCTGGTGGTCGGAGAGATATGAATCGCGCGCTTCTGATGGCGTGAGTTTCGACCGGACGCAGGTGTGCATGCCGTCAGCACAAGCCGATACATTGTTCTGATGGTCGGCGACGGCCAAGGCGATGATTTCGGGCTTACTCAGTTTAGAGCGGTCACAGGAGTCGTCGCCGTTTCTGCAATTTGCAACGTTGCGAGAGTGGAGGGCCAAGGCTAGTTCCTTCGATTCCGACGGGCTTAGCCGCGCGATATTGCAGGTTTCCCGTCCAGCCTTGCAGGCCTCAACATTGGCGGCAACATCGGGCGATTGCGCCCAGGCAAGAATCGGCCACAAACTTAGGCAGATTATTTGCGCAAAAAAATACTTGTTTAAACCGACCTTCATCGTGTGACCGCCTTTGATTGTGCCGTAAGAAATTCTGTGACCGCAGGATTTGTTAGGCTGACCGAACCTCGCCTGCGGTCTCGGTCAGCCACCGACGCGACTATTGCTTGTCTTCTCTGGCTTCAGCGATGTGCGCCTGGTGTCCGGCTTCGGACACAGCCTTCACAAATGCATCCGCGCTGCGGGGAGTCGCCGCCTGGCCCGAAAGAATGTTGCGGAAGACCATGTGCTTGCCATAGATGGCGCGAGTTGAGTCGTTATCCTGCTCCACCACCGCACCTTCTAGGGTCAAACCAGCGAACACGCCTTTCGAGCGCGAGTAGGTCAGAACTTCAGTGTTCAAGGTCCAGTCAGTTCCGGCGGATGCGTGCCTGCCTACCGGGCCTGCTGCAACCGAACTTTCGCCAGTGAGCTCGAACTTGCTGGAAAGCAGATGTTGTAAACCGTTGTCATTCATGACTAACATCACCAAGTCAACGCCCTCAACGCCGATCTGTAGCCCCCAGCTTCCGCCACCAACCGTAACGAATGCGGGAGCGCTCCAGCCTTCAGAAGTGCGGCACGTAGCCACCCCCCGTCCGTGTTTGGCGCCAACGATGAAGCCGCCTTTAATCAAGTTAGGTACAACCACGATGCACTTTGCACCGTTCAGCACTTCCTCGGGGATACCTTTATCGGGTGTCGACATGATGGATTGGAGGACATCCACGGATTTTTGCATGCGCTCGACGGTTTCCTCACGGTCTGAACCGGCAAACGCATAAGTTCCAACCAGACCAAGCAAGCTGATCAACAGCAGAGAAATTGTCCTTTTCATGAGTTGTTTCCTTTAGGAGTTGCGAACTAAGAGAAAGAAGACTTCAGATGGCTGACTTAGGTTCAGAGGACCTGAAAGAGAGAGAGGTGGTGCTCGTCTCCAAGGTTATGATCTCCGATATAGATAAAGAATAGCTGGTCTGAATTGCTCACCCTGCGATTGCAATCGATATACCGTCGTCGAGCTCTTAAGAGGCGAAAAGGTTTTCGGGCAATGTGAGCAATCTGGCACAGCGTGGTTCGCTTCGACATGTCAAGATCAGTTTGTGGGATCTTAAGAGTCGGGAGAGATGCCAGGCGCGGAGAGCAATGCCGGATCAACAGATCGCGAGAAGAAACCTTGGAAGATCAATGGCTCGTAGCCTACGCAACCGTTTGGCCCTAATCCTGGATTCATTCACCAAGTTGTTCAGGATACTGAAGCCCGTCGCTCAGGAATTGGGATCACAAAGGATGTGTCCTTCCTGCGGATTGATCACTCCGCGAGCTCAGCCATTTTGTTTGGAGTGCGGCAAGCCGCTCAGAATAGTTCAACTGAGCGGAAAGACGTAAGGCAGTGATATTAAGACAAGCATAAACCGGCATAGCCGCCTTCGTTCCAGGAGCTGCTATAGGAGTTGCTTCGCCTCGATGCGAGCGATACTAACGCTCAATCGTTCAGAACTACATTGAGTAGGGAGCTGTGAACCTGCAAGGCGCCTTCCGTGCCACCGGCGTAGTGAATGAAGCCCAACTTTCGGAAGCGATTCATGAAGAAGCTGACGCGTGACCGAGTGGTTCCAACCATTTCCGCCAAGGTTTCCTGACTGATTTTGGGGACGACGGTCTCCGGAACACCTTCTTTGCCGAAATGGGCCAGCAATAGAAGCACACGTGCCAGTCTCTTTTCGCTCGAGTTGAACAGTTGATCGACCAGGTCTTCTTCGTAACGAATATTGCGCGCCAACAGGTACGCGACGAACATCTCAGAAAACGCGGGCTCGCGGTGCAGGGCATCGATCATGGCTTTTTTATCGATGCGAAGAATCTCGCAATCTGTCATGGCCGCTGCGGAACCCATCCGAAGCAGCTGACCTGCCAGTGAGCCCTCGCCAAAGAAATTCCCTTCAGCGACGATCGCGATGGTTGCTTCCTTCCCCGCTTGGGATACGACAGTGAGCCTCACTTTACCCTTTTGAACGTAGAAGACGGCGTCTGCGCCGTCTCCTTGGGCAAAGATCATTTCTTTTCTCGAAAAAGACAAGATCTTCCTGCCATCGCCAATGGTTGCCAGAAAGATGTCGGAATCGAATTCGCGATTCTTCCTGAGAGCTCCAGAGGGACTCATGATGAGCAATTATATTCCTGAGAGGGAAACCAATTATATAAAAGTGACGGATTCGGGGTTTTGGCAAGTGAGCAATTTTGTACAGCATTCGAACCAAAGATCAGGGAATCTAAGAGGTTGCTTCGAAGAGCACGGGCATTCGCACAAGGGTGGTTCCAATACCTCTGAGCACTTTCTTCTAGGGGCTCCGTAAAAAGATTAGCAATTGAAGTCGTCTTAGGAGGATTCATGCCGGCAACCGTACAGGTTGGATCTATTCTCATGAAGAAGTGGCCTCTAACCATGCAGTCCTTGGGGCTGGAAAGTGAACCCTGCTCGGGAAGTTGGAGTCTGGTCAAGGTGCTGGATGGCTTCGTCCTTGATCGGAGCATCCATGCCGCGGGCTGGAACTTCTTTTTCATGGCGGGTGAAGTGAAAGGGATGTTCTTCGGTGCTCTTGGAGCGAAAAAAATCCAGAGCGCATTGCGGCGGATCTTGGAAAAAGTGAGAAAGCAAGACTTCAACAGCCTCGAAGTCACTGCCATCGTAGCGAAGCGCTTTCTGGGAGTGCGCTATACCGTTGTAACAGCCCACTCTCGGCATCTGCAGAGGAGTTGCTACTTAGACGACACTGCAGTCCGGCGGGCATCGCAGCACGGTTAATCTGGCTCACCGTTATTGTCCGAAGATGCTAAGCGCCGATCTCGATGCGGGGCGGTACGCGGTTGCCCACTACTGAGTTCGCACTTCTCTCCCGGCTTGGCGCCGCAAGTGGGGCAACGGACGGACATGGCTTGGTCTTTCTTGGCCTTCACAGCCACATGGTGAAGCATCGCTGGAAAATAGGCTGATCAATTTTGATCAGTCCGCAAGTCCACTTTCATAGAATACTGACAAGAGACAAACTTCAATCCAAATCCTCAGCGCCTGCTTGCGGCCCGCCTTGACGAGGACCTCTTGCGGTAATTGTTCTCACCACGATAGGGCAAATGGCAATATCAAACACGATGTTTCCAAATCGCACGCTGGAGGTTATCAGTCCCCGGCCGAGGGTGCGGGTGAGTACTTCCGCGGCGCGTGCCCTTTTGCAAGCAAAACCCTCGCTGCCTAGTCGCATCGCGGTGATCGGGAACTATCTTCCGCGACATTGTGGCATCGCCACGTTCACCACTGACCTGTGCGACGCTATTTCCTCAGAGTACGGAACGGCTCGACTGATGGCGCTTCCCGTAAATGATACGGAACAGGGATATGACTATCCGGCACGGGTGCGCTGGTCAATAGCGCAGGAGGACGTGAAGTCCTATCAAGATGCGGCCGCCTTCCTGAACTTCAACAATATTGACATGGTGTGTCTGCAACACGAGTATGGGATCTTCGGCGGTGAGGCCGGTAGCCATATCCTGCACCTGCTACGCGGCCTTAAGATGCCGGTGGTGACCACCCTGCACACGGTGTTGCGCGAACCCAATCCTGACCAACTGGCGGTCATGGAAGAAATCGCAAAATTGTCGGATCGTCTGGTTGTAATGAGCCAGCTCTCATCCCAAATTCTGCAAGAAGTTTTTCGGATTCCCGGCGGCAAGATCGACATGGTTCCACATGGAGTGCCGGATCTGCCGTTCCTCGATCCCAATTTCTTTAAGGACAGATTCGGCGTCGAAGGGAAGGCAGTTCTGCTGACCTTCGGTCTGCTCTCGCCGAACAAGGGGATCGAGAACGTCATAAAGGCGCTGCCGCAAATTTTGTCCAAGCACAAGAATGTTGTCTACTTGGTCGCGGGCGCCACGCATCCCCACATTCTTCGGCGCGAGGGTGATCAGTATAGAGCGTATCTGCAGGGGTTGGCCAAGGAAGTGGGAGTGGAATCGCAGGTCATTTTTCACGACCGGTTTGTCAGTCCGGAGGAGATGGTCGAGTTTATTGGCGCCGCAGACATTTACATCACTCCCTACCGGCATGAAGCGCAGGTGGTTTCCGGAACGCTTGCTTTTGCCTTGGGAGCGGGTAAGGCCATCATTTCGACTCCATATTGGCACGCGATCGAATTGTTGGACGACCGTAGGGGCGCGCTGGTTCCATTTCAAAATTCCGATGCTATTGCACAAAAGACGGTCGAACTCCTGGACACGCCCGCGATACGCCACGCCATGCGGAAGCGAGCTTATTTGTTTTCGCGGGAGACGATCTGGAAAAGAGTAGCGCAAGGATACATGGAAAGTTTCTCTCGCGTTCGCAGTGACCGTATGGCCAGTCCACGAGTTCAGTTCTCTTCTCACGCGATTCCTAAATCGCCGAATCAGTTGCCTGCCTTGAACCTTGAGCATTTGACTCGGATGACCGATGACACGGGAATGTTTCAGCATGCGATCTTCACCGTACCCAACCGAGGGGAAGGATATACGTCCGACGACAATGCTCGCGCGCTCGCATTCACAGTGTGGCTGGAGCAGAGGGAAACCGAACAGCCTGCGACAACAGGAGCAGTTCGTTCTAATTTGCTGCCCCGGGATTCGTCTTCGTCTTTGTCTTTACGTTATCTGTCCTTTATCGAGCATGCGTTCAATCCTGAGAAGGGTAAATTCAGAAATTTTCTCGGCTATGATCGCCGATGGAACGAGTCTGAAGGTTCTGAAGACTGTCACGGGCGCGCGGTGTGGGCACTGGGCACGGTCCTGGGGCGGTCCGCCAATCCGGGGTTGCGCTCTGCGGCGGGCCGTTTGTTCGAATTTTCGCTGCCCGCGGTTCTCGGATTTCGCAGTCCTCGAGCCTGCGCCTATGCGTTGTTGGGAATTCAGGAATATCTTGACTCGTATCCTGGCGACCGCGATGCGCAGCAGATAAGGTCCGCGCTGGCCGGACGGTTGCTTGCCATGTATGAGTCAGTCCGACGCACGGATTGGAAGTGGTTCGAAAATATTCTGGCCTATGGCAACGCGAGATTGCCCCAGGCCCTATTGTTAGCCGGTTCGGCATGCGCAGATGACCGCATGGTTTCCGCTGGTCTCGAAGCCCTGGACTGGCTTACGGAGACTCAGCGTTGCGAAATCCGTGGCCACTTTGTACCGATTGGCTCACAAGGCTTCTACCGCCAAAGTGGTGAAAGGGCTCGATTCGATCAACAGCCACTGGAGGCCGCCGGGACGGTTTCGGCCTGCCTCGAAGCCTACCGTGGAACCGGTGATAGTCGGTGGCGCAAAGAGGCCTGGTCGGCTTTTAACTGGTTCCTGGGCGACAACGATCTTCAGCTCCCTCTTTACGACGGCGTCACCGGTGGCTGTCGCGATGGGCTTCATCCCGAACGTGCCAATGAAAATCAGGGGGCGGAATCGACGCTGTCGTTCCTGATGGCGCTGCTGGAAATGCGCTCGCTGCAAACTTCTGAAGAAATGCAAAGGTTGCCATGACGATCATCACACAAGGACCTATAAGTTCCTCGAGCACGCGTTACGAACCGTTACTTCTCCGGCATCCCGCTAATCCAATCCTGACCAGTAAGGATTGGCCCTACTCCATCAACAGCGTGTTCAACGCCGGTGCGACGCTGCTGGCGGATGGAACTACCTTGTTGCTTTGCCGGGTTGAAGATCGGCGCGGATTGTCGCATCTCTGTGCCGCCCGCTCCGTGAATGGGGTCGACGGATGGCAAATTGACAGCGAGCCGACATTGATGCCCAGCCCGAAAGAGCATCCCGAGGAACTATGGGGTATCGAAGACCCGCGCATCACTTTTGTTCCTGAATTGCAGCAATATGTTGTGACTTACACCTCGTATTCGCGCGGTGGCCCCGGAGTGTCTCTAGCTCTGACCAAGGATTTCCGCAGCTTTGAACGCTACGGCGTAATTATGCCGCCGGACGATAAAGACTCGGCGCTTCTGCCGCGCAGAATTGATGGGTACTGGGCATTGATTCACCGGCCAATGACGACGCTTGGCTCGCACATGTGGATTTCCTACTCGCCTGACCTGCGGCATTGGGGAAGGCACCGGCTGATGTTAGAAGCGCGGCGCGGCGCCTGGTGGGATGCGAACAAGATCGGGATGTCTCCGCCGCCCATTGAGACCGCCAGAGGATGGCTTGTCCTCTATCACGGAGTGCGGCACACGCCTTCGGGCTGCCTGTATCGGTTGGGGGTGGCTTTGTTCGAGCTGGAGAATCCGGAAAAATGCCTGCGGCGAGGAGACTCGTGGATATTTGGTCCGGAAGCCGAGTACGAGCGTCATGGCGACGTCGACGATGTCGTATTTCCCTGCGGGTATACGCTCGATGCCGATGGCGATACTCTTAACATTTATTACGGAGCCGCAGATTGCGCAATTGCTTTGGCCCGTGCCAGTGTTCACTCACTGCTGGATTGGCTGGATGCCAACGCAAGTTGCGAACGCCGTCAGCGAGCCCAAGACTTGTAAGTTCAGTGCTCCAGGCTTCTTCGTTCTTTTACCTCGGGCCTCGCTTTTGCCCGACGTGAGTTTGTGAGCTATCTTGCTCAGACGCGAAAGCTTAGGTCTGTCATTGTTTACTCTACTGAGTGTGTCGAAGAGTGACGATGGCTGATTCGTAAACTCTCGTCCTTAGCTCGCT
>Ga0209330_1000013_pt1 | contig 92688 bp, 83 predicted proteins | sample JacPinW_OM2H0_O3_FD_187969 | JGI IMG/M metagenome (GOLD analysis project Ga0209330, IMG submission 187969) | Forest soil microbial communities from Algoma, Ontario, Canada - Jack Pine, Ontario site 1_JW_OM2H0_O3 (SPAdes) (version 2) | ecosystem: Environmental > Terrestrial > Soil > Boreal... | reverse complement strand
AGCTCATCACCTTCGATTCGGGCAACGATAACTTGCGACTAAGAATTGCAGCCAGCGACCAACTGATTGCGGACACGAGCAGGGCGACCGCTCCGGATGTATCAATCGCGGCTTCACCAAGGCCCGCGGAGCGGCTCACGAGAACCGCTACGCCGCAGATCCCCACCAGAAGCGCCGATCCCAGCCGCATCGTCAACTTCTGCGTCCGCAAAAAAAGAATCTCTGCCAGGGCCATGAATACCGGGATGGTCGCCATCATGACCGCCGCAATCCCCGAAGGAACACGCTTCTCAGCCCAAAACAGCAGGCCGTAGTCGAACACGAAGATCAGCAGAGCCAAGAAAGAAGCCGCCGCCCACTCGCGGCGTGTGGGCGAGCGTGTGCCCTGCGCTCGCATCCACGCGTAGAGCACGATTCCAGCGGTAAAGAAGCGCATTCCAGCCAGCAGAAACGGTGGCACTTCCCGCACGCCTACGCGAATCGCGAGGAAGGTCGAGCCCCAAACCAGATAAATAATGGCGAAGGCCAACAGCATTTTCCATCGGCTTGGACGGGCTGTCGCTTCCATGGGGTTCTGCATCGGGTTACGAACGATGAAGACCTGACACTTAAATTGGATCGACGACGACCATCCATGGACGCAAACTCCATCGATGAAAAGTTTCAATCGAACAAATCATTCCCTCGGTCGATTGAAAGCGTTTGCGATCGGTTTGTGAATTTTACTTCTTCAGCAGGCTGGTATGGCTGGCGGCGCATTGCCAACGGCCTTCGGTGTATATCCAGGTGTCGGTGAAGCGGCCGAAGTGTTCGTAGGGCTTTCCCTGGTAAGTTCCTTTAGTATGATAGGCGCCGATCACAACCGCCGAGTCGGCGTACATGCTGACTTTCAAATCCTGAATCGTCAGATTGGTCGGTATGAAGCTCGGGTCTCTGATGTCGGCCAAGAACTTTGACTTGTCGCTAACTTCCCCATCCCACTCGGTATTAACGAAAGCGGAGCCCAGCAGGCCGTACAAAGCGCGAGAATCCCGATTCACCTGGGCTTCATTCCATAGGTGTTCCATAACCAGGAGTTTGGTTTCCTGCGAGTCGTCCTTTGACCTTTGGGCAGAGGCTCTCCCCATTGAAAAGAAAGCCAACAGAAGGCAGCAGCATGTCGTTCGCAGCATGATCGTACTCGTCCACCGCATCCCCACGTGAGGCGAACGCTGCGAAAACGTAGCAGTGTCTTGCACGTTCGGGTTAGTGAAAATGTACAGAGGAGATTACGAACGTCATAACCACCGGTGCGCAAGCCAGAGCGCCTCGCTTTGCCCGGCAGGACAGCCAAGGCGACTATCCCAGATGAAGGCCGATGACTAAGCCAGCGGACGCCGGCACCACTCTAAAATGCCCAGCGCAGCAGCGCCGCTCCCACGGTAAAGCCCGCACCCACCGAGGCCATCAAGACCAGACTCCCCTTCTTCAGCTTGCCCTCTTCGATGGCCGTGTGCATTGCCAACGGGATCGTCCCGGCCGTGGTATTACCGTAGCGATCGATGTTGACAATCACACTTTCCGGGCGCAACCCGAGGCGGTCCGCCGTGGCGTTGATGATGCGAAGATTGGCTTGATGCGGGATGAAGGCGTCAATATCTGAACCCTTAAGACCATTGCGCTCGAGCAAGTTCAGGCAGGCTTCGGTTTGCTTGCGCACTGCGAATTTAAAAACCTGCTGGCCGTCCTGATGGACGTAGTGCATTTTCTTGTCGACGGTTTCGCGGGATGAAGGATTCAAGCTTCCCCCGCCCGGCATGTAAAGATAGCAACCGCCCGAACCATCCACTTCATGGATGAAATCAATCAGGCCAACGGAATCGTCTTCAGCGGCCTCGAGGATCACGGCCCCAGCGCCATCGCCAAAGATCACACAGGTGGCGCGGTCTGCGTAGTCGATGATTGAGGACATTACATCGGCGCCAATCACCAGGATCCTCTTGTGCGTTCCGGATGCAATGAATTGCGCACCAGTCTGCACGGCATAAATAAATGCGGAGCACGCAGCGGATAAATCGAATCCCCAAACGCCGGTGGCGCCTAGCTTGTGTTGCACCACGCAGGCCGTGGATGGAAAGAACATATCGGGCGTGACCGTGCCGACGATGATGACATCGACGTCGGTTGGAGCCAGGCCGCGCTGAGCCAGCGCTTTCCTGGCAGCCTCGACCGCCAGGTCGCTGGTGGCAACACCCTTTTCGACGATGTGACGTTCGCGGATACCGACTCGCGAGAGAATCCAGTCATTGGTAGTGTCAACCATTTTCTCGAGGTCAGCGTTCGTAAGAAGCCGGGGCGGCACGTAGGTGCCAAGAGCACTGATCTTCACTCTGACAGGGATCGGTGTATTCAATGAAAGCTCCTGAGTATGAGACTCAGTATTTTGCAGGATTGGAAGCAGAATGTCTAACTCGGCCGGTTGGGTGCACTTTCTGCCGAGTCCTGGGGATCCGGGTCATGAGGATCGCGGTTGCGACAGTCGTGTCCGCGCAGAAGGAATGTCTTGTCCATTGTGGCTCTCGGGGAGTTAGCAAAAATGTGGAGAGCCCGACGATCAGGCCGCCTGACTCTCCTTCTCGTGCTGCATCCACTCGCGGATGAAATTCGGGCAAGCGACGATGCCGAAATCTCGACCCTCGCCGCTTACCAGATACATAAGCGCAACCCGATCCAGCTCCTGCAGATGAGATAAGTCGAGCACAGGCCACAAGGCGCACTCGATCGCAGAAGAAGCGAGCTGGTCGAGGTACGCTAAATGACTTTCAGACAGGGAGCCGGCGACGCGAATAGTCACACTCGGAGAAACGAATTTTAATGGAAGATTGCGCATATTTTCCCTCGGCATACGTATGGTCTAAAGCACTACCCTCGCGATACTTTCTCTGCCTCACTTTAATGAGATGACCGGATCAGGGAGTTCTTGCGCAAAGAGTTGTAAGGATGTGTAAAGTTTGGATGCAGGCGGGAGGAAATATCAAATAAGCCAGGCACCGGGGACTCACTGCACACGCAAGAGCCCGTTACCGTTGCTTCCTTCCGGACCTGGCGGGGTTGGCGAGAGTACGTCGCGTGAGACCGATGCCTGACCTGAATCATTCTAGCAAACCCCCGTAGCGGTTCTGTGGACTCAGTTAGCTCATGACTCGTCCCGGGCGAAGGGGCATGTGACTTTAGGTGCAAGAAAAACTCAAGAAAGGCTTCCCTTCTTGACGGCTGTTGTCGAACAATAGAAGTTTGACAACTCGAGGCATATAGTCATATTGAGTTCGTCGCCGATCGCACTGCGCAATGCCGCCACCAACCCGACAACCCGGCGTAATTCCGCTCCCGCAAGCGATCAACAAATACTTTGAACTTTCCCTGTACTTACTTGTTTTGATGGGATTTGGGGCGCTAGCTAGCACCGGCGGACTGGATCTCCCGACGATCTTGCTGGTGGGAGTGGCACTGGCTCTGCGAGGCATTTTGCTAGCCGAGCGCCGTCCTGTTGTGATTTCAGAGCGTTGGACTACACCCCTGACAGTTGCGTATTTTCTTTTCTACGCCGCTGATTACTTTGTGCTTTCTCGCTCATTTCTGGCGGCGACGGTCCACCTGGTGCTGTTCGCCGTGGTCGTCCGTACGTTTTCCCTGCGGCGCGATCGCGACTACACCATGCTGGCGGTCCTGGCGTTTCTGATGATACTCGCCTCCGCCGTCCTAACCGTGGACAGCGTATTTCTATTCTTCTTCGCCGGATTCATGTTGATGACGGTCGCCACGTTCATTTTGATGGAGATGAGACGCTCCGAGCAAGCGGCGAAATTTCAAGCGAGACATTCAAATGACGCCCACGAGCATCGGCACCTGGCTTTCGCGCTGGCCCGCGCAACGCCGGCGCTGGTGCTTATGATCTTGGTGGGGGCGGGGGCGGTATTTTTTCTTTTGCCCCGCATGTCAGCCAACTATCTGGGTGGCTACTCATTCGGCAACGATCTCTCCACCGGCTTCAGCGATCGTGTGCAACTGGGGCGAATCGGACAGATTCAGCAGTCGAATGCGGTGGTGATGCACATCCAGATCAGTGGCGACAAACGGGGCCAGGCTGCGCTCCACTGGAGGGGCGTGGCGCTGTCGAACTTCGACGGGAAGAACTGGTCGAACCCGCATGAACAATATTCGCTGCAACGGGAGGCCGATGGAGCGTTCTCCGTGCCGATGTTCAGCCAGGGAGTGGCTCCAGCCTCTGAGGGGGGGCGCCAGGCTGCGCGCGGAACGGTTCCGCACCTTATCCATTACCGCGTGTTGCTCGAGCCCATTGGTACGAATGTTTTCTTTCTCGCTCCTTGGGGGCGCCGGGTTATGGGAGCATATCGCGCTCTGGGAGTGGATGCGGGCGGAGCGGTTTACGATCTCGACTCGCAGCATGCCGTCAATCTGTATGAAGCAGATTCGGATATGGCCAGGCCGACTCCTGGGCAGCTTCGTTCGGCTGGCGACTCGCTACCGCAGTTTGTTGGAGCTTACTTGCGAGTGCCGGAGCTGCTCGATCCCCGCATTCCGCGGCTGGCGGCTCAGGTCTCCGGCGCGGCTTCCAACCGCTACGACAAAGCCGTTGCGCTGGAAACTTACTTGAAGACGCATTACGGATATACGCTGCAGCTTTTGCGCTCTCCGGTCGCCGATCCTCTGGCAAATTTTCTCTTCGAGCGCAAACAGGGCCACTGCGAATATTTTGCCTCTTCCATGGCGGTGATGTTGCGCACACTGCAAATTCCCGCACGATTGGTGAACGGCTTCCGCAGCGACGAATTCAACGATGTCACCGGAAACTATGTGGTCCGCGCTAAGAATGCGCACTCGTGGGTAGAAGCCTTCTTTCCCGGCTACGGGTGGATCACCTTCGATCCCACCCCGGGTGGCGACCTGGCAACTCCAGAGGGTTGGGACCGGGCCGCGCTCTATCTGGACGCGGCGCAATCGTTCTGGCGCGAATGGGTGATCAGCTATGACTCATCGCACCAGTACATCTTGGGACAGGCTGCGTTAAGCGGCACGCGCAGTTCGTGGGAGCGGTTGCAAACGTGGGTGAAACTGAACTATGCGCGTCTGCTGAACTTGGCCCGGCGCAGCCAAAAGGGCACCGAGCGATCACCGGCCCTCTGGCTTGGGGGCGCACTGGGAATTGGAGTATTACTGCTAGCCCTGGGCAACATTGAACGGATCACCCAGATGATGCGCACGCGGCGACTGCAGGCACATCCCGAACGCTCGCCAGATCAGGCAGCAGCCATGTGGTATGAGCGCATGGCCCGATTCCTCGCCCGGCGTGGAGTGAAAAAATCCACCGCGCAGACAGCGCAGGAATTTGTTCGCGTAATCGAAGATGAGCGCTTGCGGACGAAGGTTGGGCAATTCACTGACGCCTACGAAGCCGCCCGATTCGGGAATTCTGGAGACGACGCGCAACGACTGCCGGAGCTGTTTGAAGAAGTGGAATCGGCAACTAAGAAATGAGCACTCGTGACCGCGCTGCGCCGAGCCAGTCGCGTCCTCCTGCGATTCGCAACAGCACTGCCTGGTCTCTTCAGTTTTTTCTAGACATGCCATTCGACGAGCCTCCGGGATTGGTAGCGAAATAGTTGAGTTTATTGCTCTCGCTGAAATGGCCAAAACCGCCGCCAAAACTCACTCCAAGTGAAACCCTAGTCCCGGGAAGCAGATTTAAGCGGGACCGCGGGAGTGACAAAAATCTGTGTGTAATCGGCGGGAACGATGTCGCCACCGACTGCGGGTCCTCATCAAGCTTGAAACCAGCAGGCACTTCGACCGAGATGGCATAGACCTCGATAGCCAAAAAATCTGTGCCCGTAGTTGACTTCGAAGGTGAGCCCGTTACCGGAGCGAACAAAAGCTATTGATGGTGGGCCGCGTTTGGGCCATGAACGCCTTGAGCGCTGATGAAAGTACGGCCAACGATGCCGTTCACTTCATGCTACTCGTCCTCGGCCGCGGCGGAGGCCGCGAGAACCGACACTCCCATTATCAGGACTGCAAGTGTGTCCTGTTTCCCAGACGTTTCCGCTCCCGGATGCGGGATCGCTGATTCTTTTCGGTAGCGACAGCGTATCCTGAAGCGCGAAATTTTGGTCCACAGGTTGCTCGCGTTCGTGGCCCCGGGGTGCTGGAACGCGAGACGCGTTGGGCCAGGAGCAAAGCTGGAGCCCCAAAAATGTTAAACTGAGCAGATTGCATGCCCTCGACGAACCTCACTACTTCGCGTCCAAACGAGAAAACTATTGTCCCGGCAAGGGAAGACGATTCACTGCCGGCGCGTCCCCAAAAAATAAGCTTCATCAGCCTAGGATGTCCTAAGAATCTGGTAGACAGCGAGGTAATGATGGGCCTTCTGGCTCAGGCCGGAGCCGAACTCTCCCCCCGGGCCGAGGACGCAGACGTGATTGTGGTGAACACGTGTTCCTTCATCGAGAGCGCACAGCAGGAGTCGGTGAACACGATTCTGGAAATGGTCGAGCACAAAACCTCGGGGCAGGCGAAGAAGATTGTCGTGGCAGGCTGTCTGGTCGAGCGCTTTCGCGACGAGATTCGCAAGCGTATTCCCGAGGTGGACGCCGTGGTTGGCACGGGTGAATTGCAGAAGATTCTCGCGGCAACAGGCATCGCGCCTACTTCTGCACCAAATAACTCCCCCTTCGTCGTGCTGCAGTCCCGGGCCGAAGGCGACGCGCGGGCCGCGCAAGGACGATTTTCCCGCGGGCAATGGGACGGCGCCATCGCGGACCTACCGAACTATTTGTACGACGACCTGACTCCGCGCATTCTGGCCACTCCGAAGTCCACGGCCTATATCAAGATCGCTGAAGGGTGCGACCATCCTTGCACCTTCTGCATTATTCCGCAATTGCGGGGGCAGTTTCGGTCGCGGCGCTTTGAATCAGTGGTGGCCGAAGCCGAGCGCCTGGCACAGATCGGCGTGCGGGAAGTTACGCTGATCGGGCAAGATACAACCTGCTACGGGGAAGATTTCGGACTAAAGGATGGCCTGGCGCTACTGCTGGAGAAACTGGCACAGATTGAAGACCTTCGCTGGATTCGCTTCCTTTATGCTTATCCGAACAAGATCACGGGCAAACTTCTGGAGACGATTGGCGCACACGAAAAGATCTGCTCTTACCTGGATGTGCCGCTGCAACATGCATCGGCTTCGGTGCTGAAACGAATGAAGCGCGGTGGCGGAGCGGAGGTATTTCTGCGTTCAATTTCCAAGATGCGGGTCGCTGTTCCCGGCCTGACCTTGCGTACCTCATTCATCGTGGGCTTTCCAGGAGAGACTGAGCAGGAATTTGAGGAGCTCTGCGATTTCGTTCGCGAAGCCCAGTTTGATTGGCTGGGAACTTTTTCCTATTCCGATCAGGATGGGGCCGACGCCTTTACCTTGGACAAGAAACTTTCACCGCGTGAGATCGAGCGGCGGCGAAAACACCTGATGGGAATCCAGCGGCAGATCAGCAAGAGGAAAAAGAAAGCGCTGGTGGGACAGGAGTTCGACCTGTTGCTGGAGGGGATCTCGGAAGAGACCGATTTGCTCATGGAGGGCCGCACCCCTATGCATGCTCCGGAGATTGACGGTAAAGTCTTGGTGAACGATTTTCCGGCAGAGACCGAGCCCCAGCCCGGCCAATTTTACCGCTGCCAGATCATGGAAGCACACGACTATGATCTGGTGGCCAGGCTTCTGTAGCCAGCTGTTCGCCCCCGATACTCGTTTGATCGGCAAGAACCTGGAGCATTCTCTGACCATGGCTCGCAAGCGCATCCTGAAACTCCGTTGTCCCATCTGCAAGAAGATCGTCAAGAGCAGCGACCCCGAGTTTCCCTTCTGCAGCGACCGCTGCCGCACCATAGACTTGGGCAAATGGGCGAGCGGCGCTTACGTAATTGCCTCCCCGATTACCGATGCGGACGAACAGATTCGCGAGAGCACTCCCGAAGATTCGGACGAAGATCTGTGACCGACGCGCCGAGTCGTGACCTTAGCGCCGGCGTCCCGCCGGCTGTCGCGGGGTCCTCCCGCCCCCGCACGCCGCTGTGGGCAATGCTGGTCGGCACGTTTTTTGGCATTGGGCGGTTGCGGCCCGGTCCGGGGACTTGGGCATCCGCGGCAACCGTATTGCTCTGGGCGGCGGTGGCCCACGCCCTTGCCCCTACGGTGCGGACGCCGATTGCGTTCGCCTTGGCCGTGCTGGTGACGCTGTTGGGCATTCCTGCGGCAACTCGGATCGCGCGAGGCTGCGCCGCGAAAGATCCTCAGTTTGTAGTGATTGATGAGGTTGCTGGGCAACTAGTGGCTTTGATCGCGGTCCCCCCAGCATGGAAATCTTTTGTGGCTAGCTTTATACTTTTTCGTGCCTTCGATATCCTCAAACCACCGCCGGTGCGACAATTGGAGGCGTTACCAGAAGGTACGGGGATCGTCCTCGACGACGTCGCGGCTGGTCTTTACGCGTTAGGTTTTGTACATCTCTTTCTGCGCTTCGGTCTTCTAAGGTAAGGCGAGTGTATTCCTCATGGGATTTTCCGATCGGGTCCTGGGTAAGAAAAACGTGAATGGCGGACCGCACATTGAATCCGTATCGCCGGTGCTGGCGCTGGCGGGAGGCGAAGTTCGGATTGCAGGTTCCGGACTGCGGCCGCCTCAGTGGGAGCGTCCGCGCGTGCAATTTGGCGACGTCGAGGGCGGGATCGTGATCAGTTCGGATTCATTCCTGGTCGCTCGCGTTCCCGAGGGCGCCACTTCCGGGCCCGTGATCGTCGCCACCAATGGACATGTGAGCAACGCCCATACCGTGAAGGTGGCCGTCCCCATCGCGGAAAATTTGCATCCAGTAACCAGTCCCGCGCTCGACCCCCAGGGCAACATCTACGCTACTTTCTCAGGTTCCCGGGGCCAGAAGGTTCCAGTCGCGATCTTTAAGATCGATACCAATTACACCGTGAAACCGTTCGTTGCCGAGATGATGAATGCAACTGCGATTGCCTTCGATCGCCAGGGACAGATGTACGTTTCCTCGCGCCATGATGGTGCGGTGTACCGCGTGGCACCAAACGGAACGATGACCACCTATGCTGAGGGAATGGGAATCGCCACGGGAATCGCTTTTGATCGAAATCAGAATCTCTATGTGGGCGACCGGAGCGGAACGATTTTCAAGATTGGCCGCGATCAGCAAGTGTTCGTTTTCGCCACTCTGGAGCCAAGCGTTTCTGCTTACCACCTGGCGTTCGGTCCGCTGGGCGATTTATTTGTAACCGGGCCCACAACTTCGAGCTTCGACTGCATCCACAGAATTGATCCGCAGGGAACGGTCCACAAATTTTTCCGGGGTTTGGGACGCCCACAGGGCTTGGCTTTCGACTCTGTCGGCAACCTCTACGTCGCGGCGTCGCTTTCCGGCAGGCGCGGCATTGTGAAAATCACGCCAGAGGGCAAGGCGAACTTGGAAGTCGCAGGGCATGGACTTGTAGGATTGGCTTTTGCGCCGGGACGCAGCGTAATTCTGGCAACCACCGACGCGGTGCATCATCTTTCCTGGAACATGCAGGGGCTGCCGCTGCTGCCGGAGTAGCGGCGCGTCCCCAGCTATCGGTGCTTTTCATTTACACTTCTAGCCGTGAACGCCGAGATCATCGCGGTTGGCTCCGAGCTATTGACGCCCTTCCGCATGGATACAAACTCTCTGTATCTCACCGAGCAAATCAACCAGCTTGGCGTCGAAGTAATTTTCAAGAGTGTTGTGGGGGACGATCTCCAGCGCCTGACTGCCGCCGCGCAACATGCATTATTTCGCTCAGAGATCGTGATTTTCAGCGGAGGTCTCGGCCCCACCGAAGATGACCTCACCCGCGAAGCGGTGGCCGCAGCGCTAGGCGTTTCCTTGCGGCGTGACGAAGGGATTCTCAGTGGCATCGAGAAGCGTTTCGCGGCGCGTGGTTGGAAGATGTCTCCCAACAACGCCAAGCAGGCAGACGTTCTCGAGGGCGCGACGGTTCTGCCCAACCGCGATGGCACCGCGCCCGGACAATGGTTAACCGGTAAAATCGAAGGGCGCGAGCGAATCGTTATCCTCTTGCCCGGACCTCCGCACGAGCTAAAGGCTTTGTTCGAAGCGGAATGCCGAGAGCGGCTGCGGGCAACCTTACCAGTCGCATTTCTCGCCACCCGCGTTTTGAAAGTCGCGATGCTCGGCGAATCTCACGTGGATGCGCGCGTAGCACCCATCTACAAGCGATTTAGCGACGTACAAACCACCATTTTGGCGGGAGCTGGAGAAATCCAACTGCATTTCAAATCCCGGGCTCAGACGATGGAAGCGGCGCAGTCGCGCGTGGATGAAGCCGCCGACGCGGTTGAGGAGGAACTCGACGACGCGGTGTACTCGCGGGATGGCCAGTCGCTCGAGCAAATCGTTGGCTATTGGCTGCAAATGCGCGGCGCCACACTGGCTGTGGCGGAATCGTGCACGGGTGGTTTGCTTGGCGAGAGGATTACTTCGGTGGGCGGCAGTTCGCGGTACTTTGCCGGCGGCGCTATTGTGTATTCCAATGCCGTAAAAACGGAGTTGGCAGGAGTGCCCGCCGACATGATTGAGCGCCATGGCGCGGTCAGCCGGGAAGTAGCGGCAGCGTTGGCAGAAGCGATTCGTTATCGTTGCGAGTCGACTCTGGGAATCGGCATCACCGGCGTAGCCGGCCCCACCGGCGGGACGCCAGAAAAACCGGTAGGACTGGTATTTCACGCTTTAGCGAGCGCCACGGGAACAGACGTGGTCGAGCGAATCTTTCCTGGAGACCGCAAACGCATCCGCTGGTTCGCCACTACTCTGGCGCTTGACCTGGTGAGAAGAAAGTTGATGTGAACTGAAAGCTTTTAGCTCTTGGCTTCTGGCTTTTAGCCTGGAACTCTATTGCTCCCGGCAGCAGATTGAGAGCAGCACTCGAAGAGACAATGCCAGCAACCGTGTTGGAAGAGCGATTCACGCTAAAAACTTAAGAGCTAACAGCTCAGAGCTTCCTATGCGCCTTTTCGTCGCGCTCGATCTCGACGACAACATCCGCAGCCGAATTGCTCGCTTCCTCGACGGCGTTCAGGGATTTGCGCCGGGGGCGCGCTGGCTCCGGCCTGACTCCCTGCACGTCACCCTGAAGTTTATTGGCGAACAAACCGAGACCCAGGTTGAAATCGAGCGCGCGCTGGCGGGGATTCAAGCCGATCAATTCGTGATTAATCTTCGTGGCTATGGATTCTTTCCCGACAAGCGAGCCCCGCGAGTATTCTGGATCGGAATTGATGGAGGGTCGAGACTGACTTCTCTCGCCGAGACCGTGGATTCAGTGCTGGTGCCTCTCCAAATTCCGAACGAGGAGCATGCTTACAGTCCGCATCTCACGCTGGCTCGGAGTGCCAGGGCTTCGGGTTCGCCGCGCCAGCAGAGCCGCGACCGGCCGAACCAAAGTTTTCAGCGCCTGCAAGAAAAACTATCGGCACTGCCGGAGCCGGAGTTTGGTACGATGACGGCCCGTGAGTTTTTTCTGTACCGCAGCCAGCTTTCTCCTGGCGGCTCCAAATATACGAAGCTAGCGGGATTCAACCTGCGTTAGCAACTACCTCATGGTCGCCTTGCTTCTTATCGCCGCAATCAGCTACCTATTAGGCTCGATCCCATTCGGCTACCTGCTTGTACTGGTCTTTCGTGGAGAAGATGTGCGCCGAAGCGGCAGTGGAAACATCGGAGCGACCAATGTCTCGCGCAAATCCCCCATGCTAGGAGCGGTCACTCTGCTGCTGGATGCGTTGAAAGGAAGCGCCGCGGTCTGGCTTGCGCATGGAATTGCACCCACTTATCCCTTGATGACCATGGCCGGGTTATGCGCCGTACTCGGCCACATGTTTCCGCTCTGGCTGAGGTTTCACGGCGGCAAGGGAGTAGCCACCGGCTTGGGTTCTTTCGTAGTGATCACTCCAAAGGCAGTGTTGATTGCCACTGGCGTCTTTATCGTCGTGGTCCTGGTGTTCCGCTACGTTTCTCTGGGGTCGATCGTTGCCGTAGCATCTCTTCCGCTGCTCGTTTATGAGCTGAGCGCTGTCGGCGGTCGACCGCCAGCCCTAACATTCGTGGCCACCACTTCCCTGCTCATCATCGTTAAGCACCATGAAAATATCCGACGCTTGTTCGCTGGCACGGAGAGCCGCATAGGGCTGAAGCGCGGATGAGCGAGATCGCAATTATCGGCGCGGGCGCATGGGGCACTGCTCTATCAATCATTCTGGGACGCGCAGGCAATCACCGGGTTCGGCTCTGGGTCCACGAGCAGGCGGTTTGCGACACAATTGCGAATCAGCACGTAAACGAGAAGTTTCTTCCGGGCTGTCCACTTCCCGAAACTGTCAATCCGACAACCAGTTGGAAGGAGGCCATTCGTGGCGCTGACATAGTTGTCAGCGCAATGCCTTCCAATTATTGCCGTTCCGCGTTCGAAGAGATGCATGTTTACCTGACGCCGGGGATGCTGGTGGTAAGCGCGACCAAAGGAATCGAGAAGGACACCAAGATGCGGATGACCGAGCTCATAAGCCATGTTGTGAGAAATGCGATGCGGTTCACTCCTCGCGTCGGCGCGCTCAGTGGCCCATCATTTGCGCTCGAAGCGGCACGGGGAGATCCTACTGCGATTACGATAGCTTCCCTAGACACTGAACTGGCGAGCACGGTGCAGCGTGAATTCAGCGGTCCAAGCTTTCGCGTTTACACCAATGACGACCCCATCGGCGTCGAACTTGGCGGAGCGCTCAAGAACACGATCGCGATCGCGGCTGGCGTCAGTGCGGGACTGGGACTGGGTCACAATTCTATTGCGGCCCTGATCACGCGCGGGTTGGCGGAGATGACACGTCTGGTTGTGGCCTGCGGCGGCAAAGCCGAAACCATGTCTGGGCTCGCGGGCCTGGGAGATCTGGTGCTGACTTGTACCGGCGGACTCTCCCGCAATCGTGGCGTGGGCGTGGAACTAGGCCGCGGACGCGAGTTGTCGAAGATTCTCTCCGGGATGCACGGCATGGTTGCGGAAGGAATTTTCACAACAACGGCGGCGGTGGGACTGGCGCATGCCCACCATGTCGAGATGCCCATCACCGAACAGATGTACGCCATTCTGCACGAGGGCAAAGCGCCCCGCGAAGCAATCGTCGACCTTATGACTCGCAGCGGCAAAAGCGAAATGCTTAGAACCTAAAAGCAGATCAGCCGTGTTCTCTTGCCAAACCCTTACCAGCAGCCGGTCTCCGCTGACACTTTGGTAATGGTAAGGCTCTCGGTTTTCGCCTCCTGGCACAGCTTTCCACATTAAACTTCTATAGATACACGTGAAATCCGCCGCCACTTCGATCGACGGCGCTTCCAAACTCAGTCAGGGGAGCGACTCGTCTTCCAAAGCGCCAACCCCGGCGCGTATCCCCATTTTGTACGTAATCCTCGGCGTGCTCTTGGTCATCAGCATCGTCCCTATGTACTTCTACTCCGCACAAGTGGAGGCCATTAACCGGGATCGGCTGAAGACCAATGAGATGTTGCTGCAGAATACGGTGACCAGATCGCTCGCCGACGATCTCTCGCAACACGAGCGGTCTATGCGGATGATGCTGGCTAATCTTTCGTCGGCCATTCAGGTGGCCAGCGGCGGCGATATCGGCAGCAAGAATATCGAAGCTCCGGAACTTCGTGCCCTGCTGGAGAATTTCGTTTCTTCCTCTGACGAACTCGCCTATGCCACACTGCTGAACTCCGAAGCGAAAGGAATTTCTGCCGGCCGCATTGCGCCAGACGCGTTCCTCCAGCGAGAGCTGCAACATGCCTACGACGCGGCGCGCGATGGCCGCGCTTACAACGGGCAGGCGCTCGAGGTTGAGGACGGCAAGACTTCGCGGACGGTTGTTCTGGTCAGCAGCCCCGTGAGGTACGGTGGACGTTTTCTGGGTATGGTGGGGGCAGTGGTCGACCTTGAGTTCCTGATTCGCCGCCTGCATGAAGTCAGCGGCGGCGGTTTAATTCCCTACGTCGTAGACTCGCAAGGGCGCCTGGTAGCAGCGGGCACTCAGCAATACGTAACCGGACAGGACATGAAGAACCTTGAGATCGTCCGCAACTTTGTGGACGAGGGTAACAAGGCGCAGTTGGCCGCCACCAAAGAGTTCGCCGTCAAAGAAGGCAAGAACAGTATAGAGATGCTGGGGACTTACAGCCCCGTCACCACGCTCAACTGGGCGGTGGTCGTGCAAAAGCCGCAGCGCGAAGCTTACCGCGGAGTCTACGAGATGCAGCGCACGGCACGCCTGCTGGCACTGCTCGCGGTGCTCCTTAGCATTGGTGTTAGTATTTTTGCGGCCCGCCGGATCACCAATCCACTGCATATCCTCACGCAGTCCAGTCGGGCTCTGGCTCGTGGCGACTTTTCGCAGCGCGTCCACCTGTCGAGCCGCACTGAGATAGGGGAGTTGGCGGAAACCTTTAACACCATGTCACAGGAACTCGAACGGTTCGTCGAAGACCTGAAGCGGGCCGCGGACGAGAATCGCGCGCTGTTTCTGGGCTCGATTCAAATGCTGGCAGGTGCGGTAGACGAAAAGGATCCTTACACCCGCGGCCACTCGGACCGGGTCACGCGCTACTCGCTATTGATCGGTAAGGAGCTTGGTCTGGATGCGACATTTATGGAGACCCTGCAGATTTCCGCGCAGCTACACGACGTGGGCAAAATTGGCATCGAAGATCTCATTCTTAAGAAACCGGGCGCGCTTACGGCAGAAGAATTTGAAGTCATGAAGACTCACACCACCAAGGGCGCCAACATTCTGCGTCCGGTGACGCAGCTCGCCGAAATGCTCCCTGGCATTGAACTCCATCACGAAGCCCTCGATGGCCGAGGCTATCCTTACGGTCTGACGGGAGAGCAGATTCCTTTGCTGGCGCGGGTGATTGCGGTAGCCGATACTTTCGATGCTCTCACCACGAATCGTCCTTATCAGCACGCGCACAGTCCGGAAGAGGCGTTGAAAATCATTCAAAATCTTGCCGGCAAGCGGCTGGATCCCGGGCCTGTGGCCGCATTGATGGCGGTCTACGGACGTGGGGAGATTCGCATACAGCGCATCTCCATCAAGCGAAGCGTGGCCGTGGATCCGGCGGCTAATGTTTCACCTGCTACAGCGATCCCTGTGGTTCCTGCCGCCGACGCTGCCAACCTCGAAAGAACTCCCGTCTAACGGTGTTTCATCCTAAATGCTCTAAGTCTAAGCGGGGCTGGAGGCGCGGCTGCGTCTGACCGCTATAATCAAGTTTTGGGATTTCTCATGATTCAAACTTTATTCGGCAGTACAGAAGAAAACAAAACTGGACTCTTCGAGCGCATGAAGCAGGCCGTCTCGCGTACGCGTGAGAACCTCAACGAGCGCATTGAAGAGGTGATTTCGTTCGGCAAGGAAATCGATCGCAACACGCTCGATGATCTCGAAGCTACACTGATCGCTGCCGATCTTGGCACCACGACCACGCAGGAGGTCCTAGGCAAGCTCCGCGACAGGGCCGATCGAAAACAAATCAAAGATGTGCACGAATTAAAACGCCTTCTTAAAGAAGAATTGCTGGCCATTCTGAACGCGGCGAATACCCGGCCCGTCAAAAAAGTGGACGGAACGCCTGAGGTGATCCTGGTGGTTGGTGTGAATGGCACTGGCAAAACCACGACGATCGGAAAGTTGTCGCAGGTATTTCGATCGCAGGGCAAGAACGTATTGATGTGCGCCGCGGATACCTTCCGCGCCGCTGCGATCGATCAGCTTGAAATCTGGGGACAGCGAACCGGCACGGAAGTGATTAAGACCAAGCCCGGTGGCGATCCTGCTGCCGTCTTGTTCGACGCGCTTCAGGCCGCGATAGCGCGGAAGATGGACTACGTAATCGTCGACACTGCCGGGCGCTTGCATACCAAAACGAGTCTGATGTCGGAACTGGAGAAGATGCGTCGCACCTCGCAACGTATTATTCCGGGAGCCCCGCATGAGACTCTGCTCGTCATGGACGCGACTACCGGTCAAAATGGCTTGCAGCAGGCGCGCCTATTCACGCAATCGGCGGGAGTCACGGGTATCGTACTCACCAAACTCGACGGTACGGCCAAGGGCGGAGTGGTGGTTGCAATCTCACGCGAGTTAGGATTGCCCGTACGTTTCGTTGGTGTAGGCGAGAAAGTTGGCGACCTGCTGCCGTTTGATGCAAAAGAATTTGTCGATTCCTTATTCGAATAGGAACTATTTCTTCACCACGGAAACACCCAGGCACGGAGAAGGCTTGGCATGAGCGTTTTTCTGGAACGCAAGCGCCAGCCGATCCTGCCGGGAACCCGTTTTGGTTCGTTCCCGTGCCGCGCGGAATGGGGCCAAACGCAAACTCTGGTGCGGTCGCACTCGAAGAACCGGAGGAGGACAATCCAGCTGACGCCTACGCGCCACGCGAGTTGTAGGTATTTTTCCGTGACTCCGTGTCTCCGTGGTGGATTCTCTTGATCCCCTTACAGAATGCCCGACCATTCTAGCGACGAGCAGTTTCTGCACAGTGCGCTTGATCTAGCGCGCCAGGGCGTCGGGTTGGCCTCGCCCAATCCCTGCGTCGGCGCGGTCATCGTCGATGCGAACGGCAGCCTCGTGGGCACAGGGGCTTACACCTACGACGGCGTGAAACACGCCGAAGTGCGTGCACTTGAGCATGCTGGCGACAGGGCCCGCGGTGGCACGCTCTACATCAATCTCGAACCCCACTCCCACCACGGCCGCACGCCTCCGTGTACCGACGCCTTGATTGCAGCCGGGATTTCTCGCGTCGTGGCGTCCATGCCCGATCCTAACCCCAAGGTCAGCGGGCAAGGCTTTGCGAAGTTGCGAGCGGCGGGCATTCATGTCGAAGTCGGACGCCTCGAAGCGGAAGCCCGTCGCCTGAACGAGGCCTTCGCCCGCTACATCCGGCACGGTGTTCCTCTGGTGACGCTGAAGACAGCGATGACGCTCGACGGAAAGATCGCTCCGCCACCGGTTTCGAGCCCGAAGCACACGCCAGGAATTCCCGCGGGCGGATGGCTCACGGGCGTGGAAGCGCGTGCCCACGTGCACGAACAACGCCATCAGAGCGACGCTATCCTGGTCGGAGTAGGAACGATACTTGCCGACGATCCGCTGCTTACTGATCGCAGCGGACATGCGCGACGGCGCGCGCTTTTGCGCGTGATTCTGGACTCGCACCTGCGCCTGCCGCTGGAGTCACGACTGGTGCAGAGCGCTCGATATGGTGGCACCAGCAACGATGACGTGCTGGTCTTCTATTGCGACGGCGAAGAAAACAAAAAGAGGGAACTCGAAACGCGTGGCATTCGTGTAGAGCAACTCCCACCAGCCCCTTCCGATTGCCGCCCGGATATTCACGCGGTGTTGCGCCGCTTGGGACTGCTGGAAATCACGAGTGTGATGATCGAAGGCGGAGCGATTGTAAACGGGACCGCGCTCTCCTCCGGCGCTGTCGACAAGGTTTTTCTATACTACGCACCGAAGATTCTAGCGTGCGATCAATCGATCCCATTCGCCTACGGCACGGGCGTCTCAAATTTGGATGATGCTCCGCAGGTAAAGCATCTCCACTTGCACCGCTTTGGAGAAGACTTCGCGGTGGAAGGATACTTGCGCAATCCCTACGAGCAGTGAGCTTTCCGCGATACCCACCTCACTTGCCGTGCATGGTCAGCTTGAGGTTGTCGAAGATCGACTGAAATCCTTCGCCCTCCGGGGCGGCGCACATAATGCCGACATCGGCACTGGCGGAAGGGACCAGATAGCCCAGCCTCACTGAAGTAAAATTCTTGCCGTCGGGCGAGCAGAGAGTCTCGAGTGAATCCGGCTTGCGAACCACTCTCCACCACACCGGTCCGGTTGTTGCCAAATCGTTCATCGTTGACCCGTCGGAGAATTCACGGGTGAAGACGACGGTGGCATGACGAACGCCGTCGGAGAATTCTGTCCCGCACTTGACCCAGTTCTGGGCATCGATTCGAACCATTAAACCCGCTTGGTCGTAGAGGGCCGCGTACTCACCGTCGATGCGAGCCTCAAAATCAAAATTTCCGCTGACGGGAACATTAAAAAAATGTCCATTATCGATAACGTTTCCCAAGAGAGTCTTGCGCCAGAAATCGGTTTTCCTACGCGCCCGCACGACCAAGTGATTGCCTGAGATGGTCGCCGATGCTGGTTCATTCAGCCATTTCATGCTGCGGAGCAGTTCCGCACTTGACGATGGCGACTCTTCGGCCGAAGCAGCGGTCCCCAGGATCTTACTGCCCAGCAACGCGCCCGTCAGGGTGCACAGTTTGGTGGTGAACTGGCGCCGGCTAATATCGTGCACAGGCATTACTCCTGCGGAATTTACTCGCAGATACGATACCCGCTTTCGCTGTGGAAACACAGCGTCGATAAACCGCTAGAATATTTGCTCCGTGTTGCATCGCATCGTAACCCATGCGGTTCACCGTCATGGACGTGCCGGCAGAGTGAAGCTGCCGGCCAGATCAGTCTGCCCAATCATTCCGTTCCTCCTGGAACAGTTCGTTGTTTGCTGGTGGAGAGAGCTAAAAAGACTCTCCAACCAGTTCTTCACTTTTCTTCCAGAGCGCTTCGGCATTTTTCGGATCGAGCGCATATCCACGTACGCCTTCGCTGACCGCGGTGATGGTCGCGTCGTCCGCCACCGTCTTGCCAACGTGGCAGTTCTCGCAATATCGCCCACCGATTTCGTCAGCTGGCGCAACTACAGCCGCCCACACCGAAGTCGCGGCGCCCTGGGCAATGGACTTCCATTGGAAGGGCCCCTTACCTTGCGCGGCAAGCTGCTGATTGATCTCTTCCACTATCTTTTCGAGCCTTCCCGACTCCACATAACGGCCCAACTCCGTCAGTATGCCTCCGGGATGAACAGCCGCCGCCCGAACGCCCCGATCCCGGTGGCGTTTGTCGAATGCCACCGCGAAGAGGATATTCGCCGTTTTGGATCGGCCATAGGCAACGAAAGGCTCATAGAGTGTGCGCTCAAAGTTGGGATCGTCGAGGTCCACGTTCGCGTAGCGATGACCGGAAGAAGACAAGTTGATGAGCCGCCCGCCAGCGCGGATCAGAGACGCAACAAGGTTGACCAGGACAAAGTGGCCCAGGTGATTGGTTCCGAACTGCGTTTCAAAGCCATCGACTGTGTGGCCGAACGGCGTGGCCATCACTCCGGCATTGGCAATGACCAGGTCAAAGGGTTCGCCTTTTGCCAGCAATCCATCCGCGCAGGCACGCACGCTCTTCAGATTAGCCAGATCGAGTTCAACCAGTTCGAAGCTTCCGCCATTGACCGCAGCGTCGGTTTGCACTTGTTCGGTTCGAGCTTTGGCCTTGTTCAAATCCCGCGCCGCACCTACAACCTGAGCGCCGTGGGCGGCCAGGGAGCGCGCGGTTTCCACGCCAAGTCCGGCAGAAGCACCAGTTACGAGAATTCGTTTGCCCTTCAGATTGATGCCGGACAAAACCTCGTCTGTGGTCGACGTTGCCCCGAATGAAGTTGCCTCAAGTATTTTCGTCATTTTCTGCCTCCTTAGTACTGAAAGGGTCGATGTGACGGTGCATGGATCGGTTACGCGCTAGCCGTGCAAAGGGACGGCGTCCGCAGTATGTTCGAAATAGTGCTCCGCCTTCAGATCGGCAATGAGTCCAGGCTGAACCGGTCGCCATCCAAGCCGTTCCTGCGTTTGCGCGCTGGAAGCCGGTCCATCCATACCAAAAAAGAGAGCGATCCAGCCAAAATGATCGGCTGCTTCCTCACGAGACTTGCTGACGACCGGTACGTTCAAATGCCGGCCGATGACCTCAGCGATCGCTCGAGCCGGTACGCCCTCGTCGGCCACACCGTGGTACCGTGCTCCGACGGTAGTTTTCTCGAGCACGAGCCTGTAGAGGTGAGCAGCATCCAGCCGGTGCACCGCAGGCCAGCGGTTGAGCCCGTCGCCTATAAACGCGGAAACACCTTTTTCTCGTGCAATGCTGATCAGGCGTGGCACAAAGCCGTGATCACCGTTGCCGTGGACAGATGGGGGAAGGCGCAGGACAGACGCGCGGACTCCTCGTTCCGCCAGCACAAGCGCCGCCTCCTCCGACTTGCGGGGGAAGCTGGGATTGGGCGCATCCTCTTCTGTTGCGAGCGAGCCTTGGCGCTGCGCGAGCATGGACCCGGAAGTGACGATCAACGGGCGATCAGAGCCCGCGAGCGCGCCCCCGAGGGTCTCGATGGCACGCCTATCCGCCTCGGCGGCAGGCCCATAGTTTGAGAAATCGTGGATAAAAGCGGTGTGGATCACTCCGTCGGCAGCCGCTGCGCCGCTGCCAAGGCTCGGGAGATCTTCGAGCGAACCGCGATGTACGTCGGCTCCCGCCGCGACAAGGGATTTGGCTGCCGCATTCGAGCGAGCGAGACCGAGCACCTGATGACCAGCGTCGATCAGTTCTCGGACGACTGCGGAACCGATGAAGCCGGTAGCTCCGGTGACAAAAACACGCATATTCTTTTCCTCCTAAGCATTTGTGAATTCGGCCGATAGAGACGAAGCGTTCACCCCACCGGGGAGCCGAGTCGAAACTCTCGCAGTGATCAATCGCCATTCGCCGGCGGAAGCGGGCAGATCGTCGATCTCGATCAGCTCGTGCAACCAGTCTTCTGCTGAGAGCTCCGCCTGTTCTGACCCGAATAACTGGGTGACGGCGCTGAAGAATGCTGAGAACTCCCGCTCCGCCATCGTCATGAGGTCGGCGCAACGAGAGTTGGGATTTTTTGACGTTTTATCGCGAGCCAGTGGATTCATATTCCTCACCTCCCGAGGCCGGAGAACCCGAGGAACCGCTATTGACAGGCCGCCGTGTTCCGGCTAAAACGGAGAGTATCTCCGAATCAGTAGATAAGATAATCGGAGACTGTCTCCGGTTGCAACTTTTTTTTGACATGCCCACCAAGAATCGAAACCCCGTTCGCAGACCGCGCACGGATGCGCAGCGGAGCTTCCCGCCAATGATGGTCCGGACGAAGTGAGCAATCTGGATCATCCCTTCTAGTCGCACATAGCTCGCTTCCATTCCGGCTTCCCTTCCTGTCGCGAGCATAGCTGCCCGCGTCTGAGCATCCGGGAGAGTCATGCGCATGCTCATCAGAGTGCCGGTGCCGTCCGCAGCAATTCTGGTTTCAACGTGGTTGTCGGGCATGGGATCTGGCAGGTGCATCCGCTCGACATGAACCATCCGGCTGGAGGGCTCAAGTTCGAGGTGTTCGCCCGTGAGGTGGAATCCAGCGTCTTTGCCATTCGTCCACTCATAACGGATCTTGCCGCCCGGCCTGGCGTCACCGGTGCGGACGGGCATCGTCCAAGCTTCAGGACCGAGCAGCCATTTCTGGATTAGTTTCGGATCGGTATGGGCACGGTACACGGCTTCGGGAGGGGTGGCGAATCGCCGGGTCACAACCACCTGGGGTGTTACCCTTAGTCTTCAGAGTCAACTTGCTCATCTTTTTTCTGCTCCTTTTTTTATCTTCTTACCTTTGGTTGTTCCACGCTGGCGAGAACCTCGTCCAGCCGGTCGTAGTTCTTCTTCAGCGCTTTTCGCAACACTGCGAGCCACAAGTCCATTGCTTCAATACCACCCGTAGCCAGGCGACGAGGGCACGTCGTGCCATCCACGCGGCAGGCAACAAGTCCTGCGTCTTCGAGAACCTTCAGGTGTTGAGAGATAGCCGGCTGCGTCATTTCGAAGGGCTTGGCCGAAGAGGACGGGAATATTTCGCGCAATCGTCAGTTCTATTCGCTTGAAGTTCCTAATCTGGCAATCGTGATCGGGCAATCGTGATCGGGCAAACAAGGAAATGAGCGCGAACGTGGTGAATCCTTTTGATCCGAAGACCGTGTTTTTGGCGAAGCATGCGCAACATGTAGTGCTGATTCATTTTCCGATCGCTCTGCTCATTGCTGCGGTAATCTTCGACTTCATCGCGCACTGCACGAAGCGAAACGGCGCGGCGGACGCAGCCTATTACAACCTGCTCGTGGCAGCAATTTCGACGGTACCGGTTCTGGCCACGGGTCTGCTCGCGTGGCAATTCCAACTCGAAGGACAGAAGCTGAAAGGCATTCTATTGCTGCATCTGGTTCTGGCGTGCGTCTCGAGCGTGCTTATCTGGCTCGTCTGGTGGGTACATTTCCGCGCACGCCGGCAGAAAACGCCTTTACCGAAATACCGCCTGATGTTCGAATTTCTGACCGTCAGCATGGTGGCTCTAACAGCACACTTAGGTGGCTTCCTTAGCGGTGTAAACGGGCCCGGTTAGACGCTGGCACGAACTTTTCAGATTCCGGCGACCTCCCGTCAAATTGGCTTGGAATAAAAGTGGCAGGCTGCAGTTATCAATTCGAACGCTACAAACCACGGAGGACAAATGGCAAACAAGAAGGATCTCATAGATCAGAACTTACAAGACCTCAACAACGATGGCGTTGATCGCCGCGGATTTCTAAAGTGCATGGCATGGGCAGGTACGGGCCTGGTCTGGACCTTGAGCGGTGGCATTCCGGTATCTCGGGCTTTCGCGAAAACCACCGAAAAAGGTGGCAGCAAAGGTTCGGACTTCAGCTTCGTGCAGATCAGCGACAGCCACATCGGCTTTAACAAGCCGGCAAACCCAGATGTCACCGCCACACTGCAAGTCGCGATTGATCGGATCAATGCGATGCCCCACAAACCTGACTTCATCATTCATACCGGTGATCTAAGTCAGCTTTCCAAGCCCAGTGAGTTCGACACGCTTGATCAGGCGCTGAAGGGAGCGACCGCGAAACAGGTCTACTTCGTGCCCGGCGAACATGACATGCTCAGCGATAACGGCGAGCAATACCTCCAGCGCTATGGCAAGGGAACAAAGGGCTCGGGGTGGTACAGCTTCGATCAGAAGGGCGTCCATTTCGTCGGTCTGGTGAATGTCGTCAATTTGAAAGCGGGAGGCCTAGGATCGCTCGGTCACGAGCAACTAGAGTGGCTGGAGGATGATCTCAAGGCGCACTCTGCCAGCACTCCCATTGTGATGTTTGCCCACATACCTCTATGGACGATCTATCCTGACTGGGGATGGGGAACCGACGACAGTGAGCAGGCCTTGTCTTACGTCAAGCGTTTCGGCTCCGTGACCGTGTTAAATGGCCACATTCATCAAGTGATGCAGAAGGTCGAAGGCAAGCTGTCGTTCCACACGGCGATGTCAACTGCATTCCCGCAACCTGCTCCAGGAACAGCTCCCTCAGCCGGACCCATGAAGGTACCAGCCGAGCAGTTGCAGAAAGTCCTGGGTATCACGGACGTAAATTACCTAGTGAGCGGCAAGAGCCTCGCCATTGTCGACTCTCCGCTCGATGGTTCGTCAGCTTCGAGCAAGGCTGCTGGCTAAGACATGACACTCGGAATGGTGTCCGAGGAACAAAAGAGGAGAAAGCAAGTTATCTGAGTGAGTCGAATATCTGCGGAGGAGAGAATGAGGAATATCAAAACCAATCAGTCTGTTGTTTTTACCTGGAGCGCTTTGGCGCTTGTTGCAATCGTATCTATCATGACGCTTCGTGGCGCCTTGGGGATCGTTCATGCAGCGAATGCCGAACCATCAACCGGCTCAACGGAAGTTAAGATCGACAATTTTGCATTCACGCCGGGAGTGATTACGGTGAAGGCCGGAACTCAAGTTACCTGGATCAACCACGACGACATTCCGCACACTGTTGACAGTACGGAGGGCAAGTTCAAATCTGCAGCGCTGGACACCGAGGATAAGTTCCAGTTCCGTTTCACTGAGCCGGGAGAATACCCGTTTTTCTGTCGGATGCATCCGAAGATGACCGGAAAAATCATCGTGCAGCCCTGACATATTCTCCAAAACCATGACCTGGAGATCGGTGATGCAACGTATTTATGGCGCGCACCTGACCTGCTGCCTCCTCCCAAGCTTTTCCTGACGCCGCTTAGCTTGACGCAGCAGGTCAGCACGGGAAGTTGCTAATCCAGTAGATCGCCTCCTCTTCGAGGCTATGATTCGCATCGACCAAGGTGAAGAGCAGTCCGGAACCAAGGGTGACCATCACAGCCAAGTACAGAGCTCGACTCCAGCCCTGGTGAACGGCAACCGACGCCGTCACCGCCGATGACACGACGCCCCCAAGACTGCCCACAGTCTTCATCAGGGCAGATAGAGATGCGGACGATCCGGGCACCAGATCAATACAAGCTGCCCAGGAATTTGCGGCTGCACACACAGTAAAGCCGGCGGCCAGCGCGATCATCGGTAGCGCGACAACCGTCGCACTCAGATGATTTCCCGAATACCGCAGCAGGGCTGCGATTCCCATGCCGACCCAGACCGCCACGCGCCGTCCGTTGCGGCGATCAGAAATCGCGCAATGCGATCAGAAAACCATCCCCCCGGGCGTTAGAGGAGACAGCCGCTTCTCCGATTTCGGTCAGACAACGAACCAGGCGGAACATTGCGAGCGTAGTGATTCCCGTGGCCGCCGCAAATCTTGGTACCAGAACCATGGCTCCGGATCCCACCGCAAAACACAGGATGGAAGCAGTCAGCGTGCGGCGCGGTCCAATGGGATCGCAGACCTATCCCCACGGAATCTGAAATAGCGCATAGCCCCAGAGAAAGGCACCGAAGACCTTCCCCATGGAAATTGTGTTGAAAGAAAATTCTTCCTCGATGTACTTACCGGCAATGCTGAGGTTAAGACGATTCAACGCGGTGACCGCCATGATGGCCATGACGATGCTCATCACTACCCAGCGGACGTGCGTGGCGGCGACGGGCTGATCCACGCCCTCTGGTTGACTGCGCTCGTCTTGCAGCCGATTTTTCATATCCGGGAGAATAGGCGGAGAAAGATGAAAAAGCCATAGACTGGCTCGAGAAGGCGTACTCGGATCGATCCACCGGTTTGGTGTTCCTGAAAGTGGACCCTGCGCTCAACCACCTGCGCTCCCATCCGCGCTTCCAGGTACTGCAGCAAAAGCTTACGTTCCCAAGTTGAGAGACCTAAAGTGAGTTGCACGGCCTTTTAACACTCGATTTTCAGTTCGTCCAACTCCAGGAACTCTTGCACGATGGGCTCGGTAGATTTTTGCATATCCGCCGAGGTGCCAAAGAAGATCGCTTTACCCTCGTGCAAAAAGACCACCTGGTCGGCCAGTTTCTTAGCCAGTCGCATGTCATGGGTAACGACGATGCTCGTGAGATTCAATTGCAGCTTAAGGCGCTTGATGAGATCACCGAGCAATTGCGCCATCAGGGGATCCACCATCGTGGTCGGCTCATCGTAAAGAACGCATTCCGGCCGCGCCGCCAGTGCGCGGGCAATAGCCACCGAGCGCTTCATACCCGTCGAAAGATCGGAAGGCAAAAGGTCTCGCATTTCCTTTACGCCCACCATCTGCAGGAGTCCGTCAACAATCTGGTAGATTTGCTCTTCCGACAGGTCCCTGCTTTCGCGCAAAGGGAAAGCGACGTTCTCGCCCACGGTGAGTGAATCGAAGAGCGCTCCATTCTGGAAAACCATGGTGACTTTTTTTCGGATGGCTTCCAGTTGCACTTCGGAAAAGTTGGTAATGTCCTCCCCGGCGACGATCACCCGGCCGGAATCTGCGGTGAGAAAACCCATTAGGATTTGCAACGAAACCGACTTACCCACGCCGCTGCGTCCGAGGATGCAGACGGTTTCGCCCGGCATGACGTCAAAGCTGACCCGATCGAGAACCGGCTTCTCGCCAAATGCTTTGGAGACCTCGCGAAATTCGATGTATGGGCGGCTCACATTTTCCGGCATTCTGATTAGCTCTCAGCTCAGGGTCCAGCGGCTGTCAGGCGCTGCGCTGCTCCTTCTCCAACTCTTCGAGGGTATTCAGATTGCGGAAGATGGAGCTTGAGAATCCCATGCGGTGCAACTCTGTCTTCCCGATCACTCGGGTTTCCGCTTCATCGAAAAGCAAGTCGATTTTGTTGCGCCCCGCAAGCAAGCTCATCTCGGCCGCATCAGCGAAGCTCCGGCGATAAATGGCGCACAGGGGCTGACAGCGGTCGTCGCCATGAGGAACGATCACTGAAGCACCGCCTGCAGCCCGCGCTTCACTGATCAGATACTGCAGGAATGCCGAAGCGACAAAAGGCATGTCGACAGCCAGCATAAGGTTCAGTTCCGTCACCGAACTCCGCAAGGCAGCATGAATTCCGCCCAACGGCCCCCGGTCACGGAATATATCTTCCACCACCGGCGCGAACCCGGAAAACTTCTCTTGGGCTCCTACGATGCATACGTTGGATGTAACCGAGCGGACCAAGTCGAGCGCTCGCGCTAGCAAAGTGCGGCCGTCGAAGCCAACAAAGGCTTTATCCCTGCCCATGCGGGTGCTGTTTCCGCCCGCCAGGATAAACCCGACGACATCGTCTGCACGAATGCCTCCCATGCCGCGATGATACACCGCACGCCGATAGAGTCTATCCCGCCAACTGCCGCAAAATCTGGTTCCCCAGCTTCTGAGTCTCGCCGAAAAACTTCTGATATTCGACGAATAGACGATTCAATTCCAGCGACTTGTCCGCCGAGAGATGCTTGCGCAGCATCATGTCGCGCACGTGCACCGGGTTTGGCAGCGTGGCATCTTCGGTCAGTTCTTCCAAAGCCGTATTAGGATCGTAGTGATACATGCAGATATTGTAGCGCCGCTGTTTCGGCGCCTGATAGGGCGCTCCCTCTAAATTGACGCTATACCAGGTTGGTGCTCCACAGATCGTGGAGATGCACGATGCCTTGCAGCTTTCCGCTTCCGTCGACCACCATCAACGATGTAATCTTTTTCTCCTCCATCAGCGCCAGTGCGGTGGCGGCAAACTCTTCTCGCTCAATGGTTTGCGGATTTTTCGTCATACACTCACCCGCCGTCAGGTCGAGCCCATCTTTCCCCCGCTTCTCGAGGAGCCGCCGCAAGTCTCCGTCGCTGATAATTCCCATCAGAAGCTCGGCTTCCACCACCGCCGTTACGCCCAGTTTCTTGCGTGACATTTCATAGATCACATCCGGCATCTTCGTTTGCGGCCCCACGCATGGCAGTGCGTCGCCCGAGTGCATCAGCGACTCCACCCGCGCCAGCTGCTTTCCCAGTTTCCCTCCCGGATGCAGGTTGGCAAAATCCTCCTCCTTGAATCCGCGCTTCTCGCTGAGTGTAACGGCGAGCGCATCGCCCAGCGCCAGCATCGTGGTGGTCGAAGCTGTAGGCGCCAGCCCCAGCGAGCAAGCCTCCTCCGAGATGGAACAATCCAGTGCCACCTCCGCCGCCGCGGCCAGAGTGGATCCCCGGGCGCTCGCTGATCGAGTGCCGGATGCTCGGGTGGAAGATGCTTGTAGGCTTGCGGCCGACCCCGTCATCGCTATCAGGGGCACCTGCAGCCGCTTGATGGTCGCCAACAACGCAAGAATTTCCTCCGTCTCCCCGGACAAGGAAAGAGCCAGCACCACATCCCCGCGCACCACCATGCCCAAATCGCCGTGCAACGCATCCACCGGATGCAGATACAACGCCGGTGTGCCGGTCGAACTCAGCGTCGCGGCAATCTTGCGGGCAATCAGACCGCTCTTGCCCATCCCGGTGACGACTACACGTCCGGCGCAGCAAAACAGTAAATCCACGGCACGCTGAAACGCCGCCGCCATCGAGCCGCCGATGCGATCCGCGAGTGCGCGCAGTGCCTCGGCTTCAATGCGCACCACGTTCTCTCCAATATTTTTCATGCCACGAAGCGTCGCGAAAAGGATGTTAGCACTGCATTCGACCGAACCGATGTGCTCCAAAACTCGTAGTCTAAAAATGGTCCTCTATAGCTACCGCCTGCGGGTGTGCCGGCTTTTGGCCAAGCACCGCAAGCCCTTTGGCTTGGATCGCGCGGTCCCACGGGCCAGCCTGCCAATTGTCGCGCATCTTCGCGGGATGTTTCCACGGAGGCAGCGCTACCATCAGATGACGCGCCGTCGAGTGCAGGTAGGGTTCATACATCGAGCGCAGCTTCGCCAGTTTCAGCCGCGCTTCATCCGACTTTCGCAACTGCAATCCTGCAGCGGCGAGTATTTCTCGTAATGCGTTGAAATCCTCATCTGTCAATCGTTCCGGGGCTTGCGGATCGTAGCGCGCATTCACCACCTGTGCCAGATCTACGGCCGCGTGGCGCGCCATGGCGAAGCTTAAACGCGCTTGCCCGGGATGAATGCCTTCAATGCCAGTGATCAGCAACGAAGTCACATCCAGCATGGTCATAAGCGCTCCCAGCCATGACTGGTTGCTGTGTTGCGACCGAAAATAACTCAGGACCGGATAAGAAATGCCGCTTTCCAGCAGCTCCCCTGCCCAGCGCTCCCAGTCGCGCAAGACTTCGTCGAGAACCGTTTGCTCGATCGCCGGATTCTCGGAGCTCCCCGCCAGCCGCACCAACAATTCGGCTGCGGTCGGAGGCGATCCCGCACGCGCATCGAGCATTGAGATCTGAATCTCACGACGGGAAAATGAAGCGTACACCACCGGCAGGTACCCGATCACTACGCCGAGAAATCCAAAGCCCAACCCCGCTTCGAGCACCGACAACACTCGTGCCCATGCCGATATCGGCACAATATCGCCGTATCCCAGCGTAAAGAAGGTTTCGCCACTGTGGTAAAGGATCCTGGCGAATGTAATTGGCTCATTGCTGAGCTGTTCGTGTCCGCCTAAACCGTATTGCAGCAGTGCAAAGCCGAGGATCAGGCCCGCCGCCCAAAATTCCAGAAGCAGAATCAGGGAAAGCGGCCCAAAGTATCCCAAGAAACTTTGCTGCCGGGCAGGCGTCTGAATGCGGCCGGCAATTCTCGTCCAGGGAATCCAGGTTCGGCGGTAGAACCAAGCCGTTAGCTTGAAATGTCGCGTCACGCGCCGAGGCAGCACTACGGTTTCGAAGGCATCCAGCAGCACCACGCCAATGATGACGCCGCCGGAGATAATCGCGGGAATGTTGACGTGCAGGCTCATGCCGGAATCTCACTTGCAATCTTGATGTGGAGGGAAGGGTATCAGATGCTTGGAGTTTCCCGAAAGCTGACTACTGCGGCTTGGGCTGTGCTGGCGGAGTTTGTGCCGGCGGCGTGGCCGGTGGAGTGGTGGTAGCGGGCTTCTTCGCCACCGGCTTCTTCTTGACCACGGGTTTCTTAGCCGGTTCGGTATCGTCCACCACGGTTTTCTTCGGAGGAGCGACCGGAATCGCCGCCTGGGCCGTCTTCAGGTCCGCACGCAGGCGCACGATCTCCTGCTCTTTCGAGGTTGCCAGGTTATTTACGCGATCCGCCAACTGTTTCCGAGTCCCCTCAAAGTTGCTCAGATCGTTCGATAACGCCTGAAAATCATCTTTCGGCCCGAACGCTCCCGTGGATTCCACCACTCCACCGAGCACGTCGTAGAGCGCATCCAAATTGCGATAGAGCTTGAAGGTCGCGGGCATGTCTTCGGCCGAGTTTCGCAACTGGGCAATCATCTCCGGCAACGCGTTCTGCAGATTTCGCTGGACCGATTCCACGTCACTCACCATTTGTTTTTTCGTAGAGCTATCGGTCTTCCAGCGCTCGATGCGCAACTTCGCCAGGTCGGCCTGCGTAGTCTTCGCCGCCGTTTCCAGCTGTGCCAGCAGCCCATTCAGTTGGGTCACGGAGGCATAAGAAACTGGCCCGCCCTGCGGCGACGCCGCCGGACTGTCCCCTTGCACCGAGTATTGAGGGCCTGCGTAACTCGCGGGCGCCGCGGCGACAGCTTGACCGAACGCGGCTGCACTCCACAGCAAATACAGCGTGAAAGGAACGGAACAAGAGATGAATTTAGGATTCATGAATTGGGGAGTCGGAGGCGCGACGCGTCCATCAGAATATAGATAAGCCGAGGATACTACAAGCGTTGCGTCCGTTCCATTTCCTCATTTGAGCGGTCAGCCCTACAATCTCTTGATGGAACGCAAAATCTTCTGGACGGTGTTCACGGTGCTCGGCCTGCTCGCAGATTTCTTGCTACCCATTTGGTGGGGCCTCGCCGCCACCATTCCCATCGTTTTCATTGCGTGGTGGGTCGCCTACCGCAGTGATTGGTTTTGAACCAGGGAACTCTTTAGCCGCTAGCAGTCTGTGTCATTGTGAAAGTGCCGCTCACGTTGCTACAGCCATTTCCGCTACCAACGACCGCCCAATTGCCCATGATCACTCCATTGCTGAGGGTGTTGTTGTTGGTGTTAATCGTTCCCGCCACGGAAGTACTGGTCAGGGTCAGAGTGTTTCCGCCGGAGGTTATGACGAACGAAAACGTGCCGGTCACCTGGTCTGCCGCATTGAACGTCACCATCAAATTCCCCGTCGGAGTTTCCCCCGTCACCGGAAAACACCCTCCGTCTATTTGGGTCAAAAATTGAAAGTTCGAAACGCTCAAAGCCCCGCCGCTCCCACTCACTGTCCACTGCGTGATGAAGCTAAATCCTGACGCCAAGCCATCGCCCCCTAACATCTCCGCCTGCCAGCCGCCACTCACTGCAGTTTGCACAGCAGTTGAATTGCTGCATCCATTCAGCATGAGCGCGACCAGCAACAGGATTGCCACTTCCTTCATGAAATTGTCCTTGAGCTTTGGTATTGGCAGTGAAACTCTACTCCAAGATTACAGAGATGCGCCCTTACCGGTCAATGGATGTAAGGAGCCTCCGCTTTCACAATCTCGTGACCTGAGGCACGAATTACCCTGCTTCTACGCTCTCCGCCTTCCCTTCAACTCCGCCAGCAACTGCTCGATCCGATCTTCTTTCTCGAGCGCGGCCAGCCGATCTTCCATGTTGTCTGCTGCGATTTCGGATTTAGCCTCACTCACAGCTTGCGAATGCGCAACCTTGCGCTTCATCCTGTCGAAAGCCGCCGCTTTCGAGCCGTCGCCGATCGCAAGGCGAGCGTCGCTTGCCTTGCCCACGGCGCGGGCACGACGATGCTGCGCAATCAGCAGATCAGCCTTGGCCTGCGCCTCCGTCAACTTCTGCTCCAGTTGCCGCAGGGCGGATTTCAAATTCTCGACCTGCGCCTTCTGATCGCTCACCTGCTGCGTGAAGCTCTCAATCATCTCGCGATAACTCTCGACGCGCTGCAGAGAGGCGCGCGCCAGGTCGTCCTGCTTCTTGTCAACCGATAACTCGGCCTTGCGCATCCACTCAGCCACCTTGTCTTCGTTTTCTGTCCTCTTTTTCTCCAATAGATGCTGGTCGGCGATGGCTATCGCCACCTGCGTCTTCACTTGCAGGAGTTGATTCTGCATATCGAGAATCACCTGCTTGATCATCTTTTCCGGCTCCTCCGCCTTATCAATCAGGTCATTGAGGTTCGCCCGGACTAATGTGGAAACGCGCTCTAGTAATGCCATGATGGACTCCTTTTCTTGTAAGCTTCAGCTATCAGCCGTCAGCTTTTCAGTCGGTAATTGTCAAAGTTCGTCTGAGCCGCGGATTGCTGCTACCAGAAACCCACCTAGTAGCCCAATCACAATGCCCCCATCAACCACACATTCGACTTCATGAAATGCATCGCAACGCTTCCAATCAAGCAACCAACAGATGCTGCTGCGCCCCCGTATCTTGCCCGGATTACTGGGTTCCAAACGTCGCGCCATCTTCTTCGCCTCTGTAAGTTCCGCTCTTCGCAGCGTGCGCTTTGTGAACCGCGGCGCATTCCCGACATTCGTGTGTTCTCAGCCGGATCGTGCTGCCAAGCGCCATGCCGATCGCCACGCCAATCCCCAGCCAGATAGCGATATGTCCCGCCATCACTCCGAGGACCACGCCCAATGCTGCACCCAGCGCAATTCCTAAACCCATTCCTTTCGATTTTCGGTTCATATGTTCTACTCCGATTCCTCCGCCTCGCTTCGCTCGGCGTGGCGGGTTTAAACCCGGCCGCACGCGAGCAAATGCAAAACCGCACCCGGCTCGTTCCTGCTAGGCCTTCGGCAGATCGGCTGGCTTCAAGGCCTTGTCGCCGATCTGACGCACCTTGCCCAGCAATTCCGACAGCGGCATCCCCGAAAGCGTCTCGAACAGCGCGGGCACTTGCGCGGCCATCTTGGCGATGTCGCCGGTGATTTTGTTCATGCCTGCGGCTTCTCCGTTTCCGGTGGAGACGATGGTGATCTTGTCGACGTTGGCCAAGGGAGCCGCCAAAGCCTTCACGATCTCAGGCATGCTGGCGAACAGCTTGTCGAGCACTGCCGCCTGGTTGTATTCCTGATACGCCTCGGCTTTCACATTCATCGCCTTGGCCTCGGCTTCGCCTTTCTTGAAAATGATCTCTGCTTCGGCTTCACCTTGCGCGCGAATCGACGATGCCTGCCCTTCGGCCTCCGCGATCAACCGCTGCTTTTCTGCCGCGGCCAATGTCTCAATCCGCTGACGTTCGACTTCAGCCGGCTTCAGTACGGTCGCGATCAGTTCCTTCTCGCGGCGGTTGATTTCCGCTTCCTGAACCTTTACCTGCTGCTCTTTTTCGATCTGCTCGACCTTCACCTGCTCGGCAATGACCTGCTGCTGCATGATGTTGGTCTGGATGTCATACGCTTTATCGGCCTGCGCCTGCTGGCGTTTGGTCACTTCCAGGTATTGCGCCTTTTTGATTTCCAGGTCGCGCTGTGACTCGGCTTGCTTGGCCAGAGACAATGTTTCGGCCAGCACGCGCTCCTGATCGGCCTGCGCCTTGGCTACTGCCGATTCGCGCTGCGCCAGAGCCCGCCTGATCGCCGTATCGCGGTCGGCTTCTGCCGTGGCGACATCGGCGTCGCGCTTGATTCGCGCCACATCGGGCTTGCCCATGTTCGTGATGTACTCGTTCTTGTCCCGAACTTCCTTGATGGTGAATGAGATCACCTCAAGCCCCATCTTGTTCATATCCTCGGCACAGGTTCCGCGCATGCGGTCGGAAACCATTTCCGGCTGCTTCACGATCTCCTCCACCGTAAGCTGCCCGATGATGCCGCGCAGATGACCCTCCATTACCAGCCGGATCAGCCCTTCGCGCTCCTGATCGGATTTGGTCAGGAATTGCTCGGCCGCCGTCAGCACAGACTCCCGATCGGATTTCACTTTGATTTGCGCCACGGCTTCGACCGTCACCGCGACGCCCTGTTTGGTGTAGAGATCCTGCTGAGGGGCCACGTCGAACGACATCAGCTCCAGCGACAAATCCTTGCAGATCTGGACCATGGGAAGCACCAACGTGCCATGCCCTTGCACAACGCGCGTCCCCCCCAAGCCGTACACGATGAGTGCCTCGTGCGGCCCCGCTTTGCGATATAGCCTGGCCATCCCACTCATCAGGAATAGAAGGACCATCACTCCGAGCCCCACGAAAATCCAAATCTCCACCATCCGTGACATCTCTGGCATAACCCCTCCTGTTACAAGTGCTTCCTCGATAACAACGGCCAACCCCTATTGCAACTCACTCATCGGCTGACATCTCGCTCCACAACCGCACATAGGCAATTCCTTTCTCGTAGCGAGTGACCACCACTTCGGTCCCCTTAGCGATGGCGCTACCATCCTCGTTGCGCGCGCCACACACACGGCGCGTTCCCATCTGCGTATAAATCATTTCTCCCGTACCGCCAGCGCGGATCGCACTGCAGATTCGACCCAGCACTCCCACCATCTCGTAGTCGGCAGAATCCATATTCTCGTCGTCCGAGATCAACACGCGGCTCAGAAACACGAACACGATTCCCCCGCCCACCAGCCCGCCGGTGACTGAAGCCAGCAATCCGAAGCCGACCCACACTCCGGAGTAGCGCGTCAGCAGATATCCGGTACCGCCAAACCAGGCCAGGAATGCGGTCAGGGTGACGAAGTTGAACGGCGAAACTCCGCCGCCTGGTTGCACGGTCTGACTTGTTCCTGCACTGCCTCCGGCCGGGGCATGTCCCGAGACCGGCGCATGCGCGACCGGAACCGGTGCGGAAGGAATATGCGCGCCGCCGACGTGCCCGTGAAAATGCGGCAAGTGCAAGCGTCCGGTACGCGCACCTCCCATGACGAATGAAAAGAAACTGAGACAGAAGCCAACGGCGAAGCAGATCAGATAGAAGTCTGCCCAGGTCATGGAGTAGTTCATCGGACTCGCCTCCCCTCTAAACTGGCCACCCGGTTTCGCGTTCCGCGGTCGTGATCTGGCCGCTTAAGCTCCCCGCGACGGCTCTCGCGCCCTTGACTGTTCCGAACCAGACTCGTACTGCCAGCGAATTCCGGCCGCAAGGCTTCTAACAGGCGCTCGGCTAACTCCGGCGTATCCAGAATCGCGCCCAAGAGAATCAAGCAGCGACGCGTGTCCTTCTCCCGTGCCGCCTTGATCAGTACGTCGCTGATCTCCGGATCGCTGACGAACCGCTCCGACCCCTGCAGGAGCCATACATCAAGCTGACCTTCTGTTGTCCGCAAGTCCGAAGTAAGTTCCGTGTGATAGCCCTCCGGGTCATCCACCAAAAATCCGGGATGCACCTTGAAAAACTTCGCCAAGAGGGCCCGCGACGCCTGCGTCATATGGGGTCGCGCACCACTTTCAATCTGCGACAAATACGACTGACTGATGCTCTTGTTCAGCTCCTGACGGACCGCCTTCACAATCTCCTGCTGGGTCATCGGCCGCTCCAGGCCGCGCAGCGAGCCTTCCACCTCCCGCAGGTATCGAATTTTCTCGCCCAAGTTCATATTACAGATTGCAATACTTATATTGCAATCTGTAATATATGTCAACAAATGTATGCGCCTTATTTCTTAATGGGTTACAGCAAGTCAAAGCCCGGCTTCAATACGAGAACGGGGGTCGAGGTAATCGCGCAACGCGTCGCCGATGAAGTTGAATGAGAGCACGGCGAGCATTACCGCGAGCGCGGGAAAGAGCACGAGATGCGGCGCGTCGAACAAATGAGCGCGGCCGTCGTTGAGCATGGCGCCCCAGCTGGCGGTGGGCGGAGGTACGCCGAGTCCGAGAAAGCTCATGGTGGCTTCGGCGAGAATGGCTCCAGCCATGCCGATCGCGGCTTGCACGATGACCGGCTGAATAATGTTTGGCAGGATATGGCGGACGACGATGCGGAGGTCGCTAGCCCCGAGAGCACGGGCGGCTTCGACAAATTCGCGTTCGCGCGCAGCCAGGACTTGTCCTCGGACCAGGCGGGCGTAGCCGACCCAGCCTCCAAGTGAGAGCGCGAGAACCAGATTAAAGATGCCGGGGCCGCGGAAGGCGACGAATGCGATGGCGAGAAGGATTCCAGGGAACGAGAGAAACGCGTTCATCAGGACGACGTTGACAAAGCGGTCGATGCCACCGCCGTAGTATCCGGCGATGGAGCCGATGACCAGGCCGAGTGCGAGCGAGGTGAGCACCACGCAGCTTCCGACCAGCATCGATATGCGCGAACCGTAGACAATGCGCGAGAAAATGTCGCGTCCTAGTTCGTCGGTCCCGAACCAGTGCGCGTGCGATGGACCGCCGAGGCGCGCGGGAAGATTGATGAAGGCAGGATCTTGCGGCGCGATCCAGGGAGCGAATAGGGCGCAGGCCACGAAGACGACAATCAACGCGACGCCCGTTGCTGCGAGCGGGTTATGGCGAGCGTTTCCCGCAATCCGGCGGCGGAACGAGATGGCGGCAGTGGACATGACGATATTAAATCGTTATGGGCCTTGAGGCGGGCTCCCAAGTTGTGTTCTCATTAGGGGATGCTGGGCCGTGCGGGCCGACCCGCATGCGCACCAAAACCTCCACCTCTAGCTTACATTCTGAGGAGAAAAAATCATGAGCAAAGTCTCGTATATTCCCAAGGAGTACAACTCGGTCACACCATACCTGATCGTCAGGGGCGCTGCCCAAGCCATTGAGTATTACAAGAAAGTCTTCGGAGCGACGGAAACCGTTCGTATGAATGGCCCGGACGGCAAGGTCGGGCACGCCGAGTTGAAGATCGGCAATTCGCACATCATGCTGGCCGACGAAAATCCCAGCATGGGGCAGGGACACACCAGCGCGGCCACCATCGGCGCGAGCCCGGTAAGCCTCTATGTATACCTTCCGGACGTCGATCGCGTGATCGAGCGCGCGGCCGCCGAGGGTGCGAAAATCTTAAAGCCGGTGCAAGACCAGTTCTACGGAGACCGCTCCGGCTTCATTCAAGATCCGTTCGGACATCTATGGGGCGTTGCCACGCACATAGAGGACGTCTCGCCGCAAGACATGAAAGAACGGATGAAGAAAATGATGCAGGCAGCGTAGTTTGATTGAACAGGAGGCGGGGCAGAGATGCTCCGCCTCGATACTTCTGTCGGAGGCCTGGAGTTTTTCGCCCCTTGCTGCCTGGCCGGCAAGAAGAAATGTCTTAGGATGCTTCCCTCTCCCCAGAGTTTGAACGAGGGACCTTCGGGGACATTTGGTCTTGTCTCCAGCCGAGACCGGAGACGGTTGAGGTCGTCGAGGCCCACGTTACGGTCGCGCATGGCTCGACCAGATGATCGCGAATGGCTGCGGGAATGCGCGGCCAGGTCTCGAACTTCGGCATTATTCACCGAAAACCAGACGGCCAACTCGTCGCCCAATCGTTTGGCTTGTTGCGGATCGCTGGCGTCTCGAAAGCGTCCCGCCAGCTCGAAGCAAGCTTTCTCTTTCTGTTTCCCGCTTCCATGCCGAGTTCAATGAGCTCCACCAGAATACGGTTGTCGCTCAAGCGCTGGCTCTTTGCCATGCGCTCCACCGCTTGGCGATTGGGGTGGGGAGCGACGCGCTCCGGCGGACGTGTTTCGCGGTCGGCATGGCATCATTACACACCAATTTGGTGCATTGAGCGCGGACGCAGACTCAAAGTGCCTCACCCGGTCGCAAAGAACGCGACAAGGACCGGCGCCAAGAGCTGTCATTTCTTAGCTGATTTGATGATTTCTTCGAGAGTATCAAAATCGCTGCACCAATCCGACCAAGCAAGTTAAGCCGCGGCGATCTTCACTCCCGAATTGTCTCCCGCAAATATTCCGAGGTAGCTTTCCCTCCCTTTGACCACAGCATCCTTGGTGGCCTGAACTCAGGCTAACTCCTATTCCAATCTCGGTTGGAACCCCGGCTTTCTGACCTCCGACTGGAGCAGCGCCGTATGCTTATGATTATGAACGTCCCCACAGGATCGCCCAGTAACAAGCGAGCGCGAAAAGCGAGGACGTCGTGCTTGCCAGGCGTCGCGGGCTGCCGGAGCAACTCCAAGAAGACGGGCACTGCATCGCTCGGGGACGTCGGTGGCAGGACCAAAGGGGTGCTCGATTCTCGGCCATGGGACCGAATCAATCGAGGAAAAAAAGTTTCTCGAGATCATCATTCATTATTCATTCCCTAATCCTCGGGTTCGCTACCGAGTACAACACATCCGTCAGAAAATTCACTGCGACGTAGGTCAAGCCAATCGCCAGGATGCAGCCTTGGACCAAGTAGTAGTCGCGGTTTGAGATGGCTTGGATCGTGAGGCGGCCGATGCCGGGCCAGGAGAAGATTGTTTCGGTGACGATCGCGCCTGCAAGGAGCGCCCCGAATTGCAGGCCCAGCACGGTGATGATGGGGATCATGGCGTTACGCAGGGCGTGGCGGTAGACAACGGTGCGCTCGGGCAAGCCTTTGGCGCGGGCCGTGCGGATGTAGTCCTGGCTTAGTTCTTCGAGCATAGAGGTGCGGACCATGCGGGTGAGGATGGCGGCGAGCGCTCCGCCCATGGTGATGGCAGGCAGGACGAGGTTGGCGAACGAACCGGCGCCGGAGACTGGGAGCCACCCTAGCTTGATAGCGAACAGAAGAATCAGGATTGGGCCTAGCGCGAAGTTGGGGAAGGAGAGACCAAAGAGGCTGACTACACTGAGCAGGCGATCGTCCCAGCGGTTGCGGCGCTGGGCGGAGCGTACGCCGGCAGGGATCGACAGGATGATGGCTACGAACAGCGATGCCAGCGTGAGTTGCAGCGTGTAGGGATAGCGCTGGGTGAGCATGCGCGTTACGCTTTGGTTGTAGCGGAACGAGGGGCCGAGGTCTCCGTGGAGGACTCCGCGCCAGTAGTGAAGGTATTGCTCGCCTAGGGGGGCGTCGAGGCCGTAGGCGTGGCGGGTGGCGGCAATGTCAGCGGGCGGCGCGCCTTCGCCAAGCATCTGCTGGATAGGGTCTCCGGGGACAAGATGAATGAGAAGAAACACGAGGCTGACGACCAGCCACATTACTGGCAGGGTGTAGAGGACGCGTTGGAGGAGGCGGATTGCCATCAGTCGGTGGTCGATGGCTTTTCGCCCCTGGCTGTGTGACTCGCCGATTTGATGTGGGCGAGGTGGTGGGACATATGGGCAAGGTAATCCTCAAGCACGAACCTCAGGGTCACCGGTTCGGAGCCCGCGATTGTGCAGGTTCGATTCCAAGCGGAATCGGTCATCGCGGGGACGGCAATGAGAAGTTGCCGATTCAGTGCTGCCCACTGGTCGATGAGCTCGCGCCAGTCGCGTTGCTGGTAGCGATGCACCTGCACCCAGCGTTGCTGTTCGTAACCAGGCATGGCTGGCTGGTCTTCTATTAGCATTCGGACGATCCGCTGATGGTTGTTGGCGGCGGAATCGAGCAAATGGCCTAATTCCTCTTTCGGCGACCATTTTTCAGGAGCCGGCTTAAGCGCGGCCGTGGCGTCGGATAATCCTGCTAGCTCCGAGGGCACAGTGTTCAATAGGCGACGAAGCGATTCTGCTGGTGGTTGCACTCAACCCTCCAAGTTAGGTTCAGTCTCCCGCCTGTTTCGCGGGCTCGGCTTTGCCTTCGACGTTTTTCACTTTCTCGATCTTTACTCTGGCGATGCGGTGAGCTTCCATTTCTTCCACCGTATAGCGATAGCCTTCGAACTCAAACGATTCGCCAAGATACGGAATGCGCTGCAGGCGGGCGAGTACAAATCCGGCGAGGGTTTCGAAGCCGGCGTCGCGGGGCAGGAGCAGGCCGTGTTGAGTTTCAAGATCGCGGATGTTTACCGAGCCTTCGAGCAGCAGGACGGACTCATCGGCCAATCCGGGCTCCGGTGCTGAGACGTCGAATTCGTCTTCGATGTCGCCCACTAGCTGCTCCAGAATGTCCTCGACGGTGATGACACCTGCGGTGGAACCGAACTCGTCGACCACGACGGCGAGATGACGGCGGCGCTGCTTGAATTCATCCAGCAGTTCGGCCAGGACTTTAGTTTCCGGTACAACCAGAACATCGTGCATGATGTGAGCGATCTGGGTGCGCGCGATGCGCGAAGCAAGAGGCTGGCGAAGATTGATCAGGCGCAGCCGCACCCAGCGGACCAGTTCCTTATAGTAAAGTACGCCGACGATGTGCTCGGGACCGCGTTGCGGGTCGTAGACCGGGATACGCGAGTGCTGGCCTTCAACCACGCGATTCAAGGCTTCATCGAGCGTAAGGTCGGAGGGCAGGGAAAAAATGTCAGGCCGCGCGACCATGACCTCGCGGACGGTAATGCTATCGAGTTCGATGGCGTTGTGGATCATTTCTTCTTGCGACTCGGGAATCTGACCGAACTGACGGCTGGCAGTGACGATAAGTTTGAGCTCATCCGGTGAGTGGACGGCGCCTCCGCGGCGGGTTTCGCGCGCGCCGAACAGACGCAACACCAGGCCGCCGGAACTGCGCATAAAGAAAAGCAGAGGCCGGGTAAGTGTAAGAAAGGCCTCCATGGGCGCGGCCACGGCGAGGGCAATCTGTTCGGCGCTCTGCAGGGCGAGGGTCTTGGGAACGAGTTCGCCGAGCAGCACGTGCAAGTAAGTGATCAGACTGAAAGCGATCACAATGGCGATGCCATGGGCGTAGACCGCCGCGTGCGGAACTTCATGCACGAAACGGAGAGCCTCCACCAGGCGGGCCACCATGGGCTCGCCGATCCAGCCTAAAGTCAGGCTGACCATGGTGATGCCCAGTTGCACGCCGTTCACGACTTCATCGAGATGCTGATGAAGGCGTTGGACCATGCGGGCGCCGATGCGTCCGGATTGGATCAGCTGTTGAATGCGAGTATCGCGAACGCTGACCAGGGAGAACTCGGCAGCCGCGAAAAACGCATTCGCCGCCACCAGGAGAAGGATCAGAAGCACCCGGAGCAGCACAAAGGCGATCATGGATGGGTAATTCTAGCATTCGAAAGGGCCGGAAAAGAGCACAACCCGTGTAGACCCGGCGGCTTAAATTCTTCAACACAGAGGACACCGGGGAATACCGAGTAAGCTTTTGGGCTCGCGTGGCTAACCTTTTTTCGATTGGGACGGTCTAACTGGCAAGTGGCAAGTCCTTTAGATCGCTACGCGAAATCTCTGGAACCAAGACATCTCCGGCTGCGTATAACACAATGAGAGCGGCACGGCTCTATTCCCAGCAAGCCTTCAGGAGGCGTTTGTGAACGGCAACGGAAACAATAAGAAGAAGCGTCGCAGACTATTTATCTATGGCGGCATCGGGCTGGGGATTGTCCTGTTGATTGCGGTCGGCGTATTCGCGGCCACGCGTGGTGGAACCAAGATTGATCCGTCGAAACTGGCGAAGGTGGAAAAAGGCGACCTGGCTAAGAGTGTAGTGGCAACCGGCAAGGTCACCCCCATCACTAAGGTCGAAGTGAAGTCAAAGGCCAGCGGCATCGTCAAGAAACTGCTGGTGGAATACGGAGACCGGGTCAAGAAGGGCCAATTGCTGGCGCAACTCGACAAGGTGGAGATCGAAGCGCAGGTCGCGCAGTCGCGGGCCGCATTGGATGCGGCCGATGCCAATCTGAACAGTTCGCAGGCTGACTATGAGCGCTCCAAGGTGGACGCGGAAGGGCCCGACGTGCCGTTGCTGAAGCGCGCGTACGACCGGGCGGTGGGTATGGCAAAGGATGGAGTGGTCTCCGCATCCGCGCTGGACGATGCCGAGAAGAATTATGAACTGGCGCTCAATAAGCAGAATGTTTCCAAGGCGCAGATGATCGTGCTGAAGGCGAAGATCGCGCAATCCCGGGCACAGGTGGCCGAAGATCAGGCCAATCTCAAGCAGTTGGAAGAGCAGCTGAGCTATACCGACATTGTCTCTCCGATCGATGGCATTGTTCTCTCGCGCGATGTGGAGATGGGCGACGCGGTGAGCTCGATCCTGGTGCTGGGATCATCGGCCACGCTGGTGATGACCCTCGGCGACACAAGCGAAGTCTACGTGAAAGGCAAGGTGGACGAGAGCGACATTGGCAAGGTTTACCTCGGCCAACCTGCACGCATCAAGGTGGAATCGTTCAAGGACAAGACTTTTACCGGCAAGGTGACCAAGATTTCTCCGATGGGTGTGGAGAAGGATAACGTCACCACGTTTGAAGTGCGGGTTTCGATACAGAATCCGGGTGGTGAACTCAAAGCTGAGATGACCGCCAACGCGGAAATTATTCTTGAAGAGCACAAAAGCGTCCTGCAGATTCCGGAAGGGGCTATCCTCTACGACAAGGATAAAAAAGCTTCGGTCGAGATTCCCGATCCGAAGGGCAAGGAAGGCAAGGACAAGGTTGCGGTTAACATCGGAATCTCGAACGGCGCGAAGACAGAAGTCCTAAGCGGGCTGAAAGAGGGCGACCAGGTGGTGCTGCAGTAGGTCGGACTCGAGCTCGGGCTTGGGCTTTTGACTGCTTCTACATTTAGGGAGTGATGCGACATGAATAGAAAACGAAATTTCTGCAGTGCGCCCCTGGGTCGATCGCGCTTTCCATTGCGGGCGATTGCGCTGGGGGCGCTGTTTATTTCCACCGCGGCGTTCGCTTCCACGCCGCAGGGCACGTTCGACAAGACCTTCGCTGTCAGTGGGCCAGTGGATTTGGAAGTGCAAACTCGGTCGGGCAACGTCACGGTTCGCAGCGGCGCGGCAGGATCGGTTGCCATTCACGGCAAAATATTTGTTGGAGACCATTGGCTGTTCGGAAATCGGCACGCCGATGTTTCAGACATAGAACAGAATCCTCCACTGCGGCAGGAAGCGAACAGTATCCGCATCGATTATGTTAATGCTCGTGACATTTCGGTGGACTATGAAATCACCGTGCCTGCGGACACTACGATCCGCAGCCACAGCGGCTCCGGCGATCAGACGATTGAAGGAACTCGCGGCAATATCGATCTGCAAACCGGTTCCGGAGACGTGAGACTGCGGGGGCTGACCGGCGAAATTCGTCTGCAGACTGGGTCGGGCGATGTGCGGGCTCTCGGGATTTCAGGTCCGGTACGCGGAGGCGCGGGCAGCGGCAACATCGAGGTGGAAGAAGATGGAGCGGGTGATGTCGATCTGCATACCGGATCCGGCAACGTTTCGGTTCGCGGGATGCAGGGGACCCTGCATGCCGAAGCGGGTAGCGGAGACATTTCGGCCGAAGGCACTCAGACCGGAACCTGGGAGATCCGCACCGGATCGGGGAATGTGCACGTCCGTTTGCCGGCGAATGCGGCTTTTGACGCCAACCTTTCCACCAGTTCCGGAACGCTTGACGTGGGACCAGCGGTCACCATGACAGTGCAGGGACGGGTGCAAGAGGCGCGCAAACAGATCATGGGGAAAGTGCACGGCGGCGGGCCTTTGCTCACGGTGCGCACCGGTTCGGGCGACATTCATATTGAGTAGCAGGCAGTAAATCGAGTGCTGGGCGACTTGCACCGCATAACCCCGACGGAATAGTTGCCCACCTATTACCTCCGTGCCTTGACGTTTAGACTGCTACGAATTAACGTCGAGGTTTTGGGAGTATTCTGTCTTCCAACCGCGAGGAAATCTTGGCGCAACGTCCTGTCATCACTCTGACCACCGACTTCGGCAGCAATGATCATTTTGTAGGCGTAATGAAAGGCGTGATCCTGGATATAATTCCGGAGGCGCAGATTGTAGATATCTGCCACTCGGTGCAGGCTTTCGACGTGCTGGATGGCGCGCTCACCATTTCTCAGGCCTACTCCTATTTCCCCACTCGGACAGTACACATTGTGGTCGTGGATCCTGGCGTAGGAACGGCGCGCCGGCCGATCTTAGCTTCAAGCGACAAATATCATTTCGTGGCGCCCGATAATGGCGTGCTTTCGATGGTCTATGCGCGCGAAAGCCGAATGCATGTGCGGCACATCACTTCCGATCATTATTTTCTGCAGCCGGTCAGCAACACCTTCCATGGGCGCGACATTTTTGCTCCGGTGGCCGCATACCTTGCCAAAGAGGTTGATTCGCTCAAATTTGGAGAAGAGGTTCAGGAGTACGTCCGTTTTTCCGCCCCAAAACCGAAGGCCGTGGACGAGAACAGGCTTCGCGGTGTGGTGCTCAAGGTTGACCGTTTCGGGAATCTTGTTACTAACATCACGCCGCAAGATGCTCCTATGCTTTTCCAAGCAGGAGCCAGTGGATTCAAGATTGTCGCTGGCAGCCGCGAGATTACTGAACTCCGCAATGCCTATGCCGAGGGCGCTCCGGGAGAGGTGATCGGAATTCTCGGCAGCATGGGTTTTCTGGAAATCGCCACCAATCGTGGCGCGGCGACGCAATTAACGGGCATCGGCAAGGGATCTGAAGTCAGCATCATTCTGGGTGAAACTGCAGCTGCAGGCAAGGGCGCGTAGCCGGCTTCCTACGGATTCTTTGGTTTGGGATGGGCGTAGCGCTCCATCTCGCCTGTCCACTTGAGAAAACGCCACAGACTTTTACGCTCCCGCCACATAAATTCCCAAAATTCCAGAAAGCCGATCTGCGTCATCTTGACTCCGCAATAGGTTTCGATGCGCCACAGCAGGTATGGACTTCGCCACGGAGCCAGCCGATGGCCTTTGGTGGCATTCCACAGGAAGCGGAGCGAATGGCGCATGGCAACATCATAACCATAGAACGCATGTTTAGAACGCATCTTTCCGACCAGGCGCATCTCCTCGGCACTTCAATGAATAGAGGAACGTGACGTATCTGTCATCCCGGGCAAAGCGATGGACCCTGGTGTTCGCTTGCGCCGGCAACTGGTGCGCTGCGGGCAGAAACCAGTTCCCTCGCGTTGCTCGGATGACCGTGCGTATGGCGGTACCAGCAATTGTCGCCAGTCGTTCCGTGATAAAATTCTTTCTCCGCCAGAAAACTTTCTGTTATGTCCGACGCACATACCCGCCAACAGGCCGAAGACCACTACTATGCCGCGCTCGATTTGATGGCGGATGGGAAGCTGGAAGAGGCGGTTGTGGCTTATCGGGAATCCCTGGTCGTCGACCCGGCTTTCACTGAGGCCATGCACGGACTTGCGCGCGCTCTGCAGGATCTGCAGCGCTACGACGAGGCGATCGAAGTGGCGCAGAAGATTACGGAGCTGGATCCCGATGATGTACTTGCCCACACCAGTTTGTCGGTGCTCTACCAGAAAAAAGGAATGATTACGGAAGCTGAAGCCGAAGGAGCTAAGGCGCGAGTTCTAGGTTGGAAGCAGCAGTTGAAGAAAACGTAGCGGCTGTCAGCTCTCGGCAAATCATTCGGCAAACCCCACAGCTTGCACCTCAAATCGAGCCGACCGCGCTACAGCTCGTACTTCTTCATCAAATGCCGGAAGGATCGGTAGGAGATGCTGAGTAGATCGGCGGCCTTGGTCTGCACGCCGTTGGAGCGGTCTAGCGCCGCCTGCAGGAGCGTGCGCTCGATGTTTGCGACGTAACCTTCCATGCCGATGCCTTGGGGAAGAACCGCGCCCGGCGCGACGTCCGACATTGCTGCAGAAACTCCTGCCGCGGCGGCGCGGGCTTTGGGCCGTTCTGCCGGCAACTCTACATGCAGCTCGTCGGTCATCTCCAGAGCAACCGCGCGTTCAACCGTGTTCTCCAACTGGCGGACATTACCGGGCCACTCGTAATCACACAGAGCATCGAGCGAATCTTTGTTCATGCGCAGGATGCTGCGGTTGGCGGCGGCCGCATATTTCTTGAGGAAATGATTTGCCAATAATGGAATGTCTTCGCGGCGCTCGCGCAGGTCCGGCACGCGGATGGGAATTACGCTGAGGCGATAATAAAGATCTTCGCGGAAAAGATTTTCGGCCACCGCCTTGTCGAGATCACGGTTGGTGGCTGCAATAACCCGCACATCGATAGAGATCTCGCTGGTGCCTCCCACCGGTCGCACAGAACGCTCCTGCAACACACGGAGCAGTTTCACCTGCATGGCCAAGGTCATCTCACTGATCTCATCGAGGAAGATGGTGCCGCCGCCGGCCACTTCAAACAGTCCGCGCTTGTTCTGGTTCGCTCCGGTAAAAGCTCCCTTCAAGTATCCAAAGAGTTCGCTTTCCAATAAAGTTTCCGGAAAGGCGCCGCAGTTTACCGAGACGAAAGGTTCGGTAGCCCGGGGGGAACAGATATGAACAGCGCGGGCTACAAGCTCTTTGCCGGTTCCGCTTTCCCCGTGGATCAGGACGGTGCTCGCAGTGGAAGCGACGGTACGCACCGTGTGTTTCAACTTCTCCATTGCCGGACTGGAGCCGATGATATTGTCGAGCGAGTTATGAGAAGCGGCATCGCGGCGCAGTGCAAAGTTCTGTTTGCTCAGAACAAGTTTCTCCAGTATTCGGTTGATCGCCAGTTTGATTTCGTCGACCAACCCAGGGCTCTTGCGAATGTAATCCGACGCTCCTCCCGCCTTTACCGCTTCCACGGCGGCCTCATAGTCATCCACGGCGGTTATAAGAATTACCGGAGAATCGGGCGAAACGCGGTGCGCATGACGCAGAACTTCGATGCCGTCAATATTCGGCATCTTGATGTCGGTGATGATGAGATCGTAAAGAGCGCCGTCGATCTTATTCTTGGCAGCCTGCCCGGATTGCACAGTCTCGACGCGGTGTCCGTCGCGGCGGAAGGCTATGTCGAGCATTTCGCAGATGGAGCGCTCGTCGTCGCAGACCAGGATATTAGCCACGCGACCTCCCTTCGGCCGCGGCAGTTGCCAGTTGCGCGGGCTCAGCCGGAGCAGCGAAATTGCTGATCGATGGCGAGCTATTCATGTGCCCTTCAGAGTCACACCGACGCAGTCTCAGTACGAAAGTAGTTCCCTGCTCTGGCTTCGATCGTGCCCACACTTTGCCTTCATGGGCCTGCACGATCTGGTAAACCACCGCCAAGCCCAGGCCTGTGCCACCCTCGAAGTTGGACTGGAAGGGTTCGAAGATCTTTTCCGTCTGCTGCGGAGTCATTCCTGTTCCAGTGTCGGCAAAGCTGACTTGCCAGTCGTCTCTCAGGCGTTCGATAGCCACTTTCAGAGTGCCACCGTTACGCATGGCGCGAACCGCGTTCTCACCGAAATTCCAGAAAACCTGTTTGATCTTGTCGCCGTCAGCGAGCGTCCAGGCTTCGCGGACATCGAATCGGCTTTCGATCAGGATGCCGGCATTTTCCCCGGTCATGCGATGGCGCATCAGGGTAAGCGTGTCCTCAAGCAGTGGCACCAGGTCGGTCTTTTCGAAGCGATACTGCTTGCCTCGGGAGTACGCCAGGAAATCAGTGATGATGCCGTTCAGTCGTTGCGATTCCCGGGTCACGATGTCAAGCAACTGCCGGTGCTCCGCGTTCAGCTCCGGTATACCGGAGAGCATGCTGACCGAGCCGGCAATTGAGGTAAGCGGATTGCGGATCTCGTGAGCGATCGCCGCCGCCAGCCGGCCGACAGCCGCCAGCCGGTCCTGCAGACGGACTTCGCGCTCGAGGCGCCGGATTTCAGTGAGGTCATCGAACGCATAGACATAGCCCAGGGGACCGCGATCCGGAACATTCAAGGTGGCTACGCGCACCCGCACAGTTTTGCGGAATACAGTAGCGGTGTCAAAACGAACTTCGGCATGCGTTTGCTGCGATTCGGCGTTGGGCAGCGAGTCCAGGAAGAAGTTATTGACTGGCTTCCCCAGCAGCTGGTCCGGCGTACACTCCAGAAGCTTCTGCGCGGCACTGTTCACCAGAGTGATTCGGCCGTCGAGACCGGTAGTTATTAATCCGCTGCTGATCGACTGAATGATGTTCTCATGGAGAATCTGGAGGTTCTCCAAAGCACCACTGGCGTTTCTCAACTGCACCCGCGCCTGGCGCAACTTGGTAGTCAAAAGACCAGCTAGGTAGGCGATTGCAACGTAGGCAAACAGGTTTACGAAAATAATTGCCTGCAGCGTTTTCAGCTCGGGATGAGTCGTACAGTAGGACTTCACCAGGCCGTAGTAGTTGAGTTCGAGAACAGTTCCGTAAAGAATGAAGGCGAGTGCAGCGACGAGATGTGCCCACACCCGCGGGAGCAAAATACCGGCCACGATAATGATGAGAGGATAGAGGAAATTCAGCGAACTATCCCAGCCCCCGGTTTCGTGCACCACCAGACTAACCAGAGCCAAGTCGGTAAGCACTTGTAACGCAGCTTGCAGACGATGCTCCTGCCAGAAGGAGAGCAGTACGGTGTAAAAAATTGACAGGGCAAACCACAAGAGGATGGTGCTGACGAAAAGACGTACGGGCAGCGGCGCTGGCGCAAGATGTGCCACCGCCAATTGAATGGCCAGCAGAAAGGTCAGGATCAGGATTCGTACTTTGACCAGCCAGGCCAGCCAATTCCGCTCGTCGAACGTCGATTGCATTGAGGTTCCGATGATCTGAAGAAAGTCCAGTTCGAGAGATTAAGTCCACCGATCCGAATCTTCACCCGCAAGCAAGCGCGGGCGTTCATAAGAATTGGGAAGCCGTTTCTGATACAGCGGCCTCCCAATCGGATACTTCTTTAGCCGGCCAGTTTGGCAATCATGGCGAATAGTGGCATGTAGAGCGAAATCACAATGCCGCCGACCGTCACGCCGAGTAATCCGATGATCGCCGGCTCCATCATGGCCAACATGTCCTTGGTGGCGGCATCCACTTCTTCTTCGTAGAAGTCAGCGATCTTCTGCAGCATGTTGTCCATGGCGCCCGTCGCTTCGCCGACACCGATCATCTGCGTTACCATGTTAGGAAACACGCCGCATTCCCGGAGAGGATCGACGATGGTACGGCCTTCTTCGATGGCCTTCCGCACTTTCATCAGTGCTTCTTCCAAGACTGCATTGCCGGAAGTCCTGGCGGTAATTGCCAATCCTTCTAGGATGGGAACACCCGAGGTAATCAGGGTCCCCAAGGTGCGGGTGAAGCGGCCCACCGCGATCTTGCGTAAAAGACTTCCCATAATCGGTAGCTTGAGCAGCATCTTGTCGAAATAGTAGCGTCCTCGCGGGTGCTTACGAATTTGCTTGGTGCCAAAAACCACCCCGACCACACCTGCGATGATGACCCACCAGAAAGTTTGCACGAACCCGCTGAGGCCCATCACGATACGGGTAGGAAGCGGCAGCGCAACACCCAGCCCGGCAAAAAGATTGGAAAAAATGGGCACCACCCACTTGAGTAGAGCACCGACGATGAGCGTCGCCAGGCTGATGACGGAGACGGGATAGATGAGCGCCGATTTCACGGCGGCTTTCAGGCGAACAGCCTTCTCCACGTAGATGGCCAAGCGCTGCAGAATGACGTCCAAGATACCGCCCGTTTCACCCGCTTCAATCATGTTGGTGGTGAGATCATCGAACACAGCGGGGTACTGGCGCATGGCATTTGCCAGGGTTGCGCCGCCTTCCACCGTTGTGCGGACTCCGTTCAGCGTCTTCTGAAAGACCTGGCTCTCCTGATTGGCGGCCAGAATCTCCAGACACTGCACCAAGGGCAATCCAGCGTCGATCATGACGGAGAACTGGCGGAAGAAAATTGCGATCTCCTTAACCTTGACCTTGCCCGACCCGAATGTGGGCATCGAAAACTCTTTGCCCTTCTCCCTGATCGCGCCGGGCGTGATCCGCTCGCGTCGCAACAGTTGTCCCACTGCCTGCTTGCTGGGGGCGTTCCGTTCTCCGGAAACCTTCTGTCCGGAGGCGTCTTTGCCGGAAAATGTGAAAACTGGCATGGTATTAATCTCTCCTCAACTCTTGATCGCTGAATTCCTTTGCAGCCCGACCGATTGTGTCCTGCTCGCTATGATTGGCATCAGTGCCGTTAGCCCCTCGATGCCGCGCCCCGCGCCGCTGCCGAACCAGTTCCGCCGCGGTTTGTCAGGGTGGCTCCCCGGTTAATCATTTCCTGGAGTTCGTCCGGGTTGCTCGAGCGTTGCAGCGCCGTCTCCAACGAAACCTGCTTCTGGGAATAAGCCGTAGCCAATGCCTGGTTAAATGTCTGCATGCCGAACTTGTCCTGGCCCGACTGCATAGCGGAATACACCTGGTGAATTTTGTCTTCGCGAATCAGATTGCGCACCGCCGGATTGGGGATAAGAATTTCCATAATCATGGTGCGGCCCTTGCCATTCGGCGTGGGCAGGAGGGTCTGACACATGACACCTTCGAGGACCAGCGAAAGCTGTGCACGAATCTGTGGCTGCTGGTGCGCGGGAAACACGTCGATGATACGGTTGATGGTGGACGTAGCCGAATTGGTATGCAAGGTACCGAAGGTCAAGTGGCCAGTTTCGGCGATGCGCAGGGCGGACTCGATGGTTTCCAGATCGCGCATTTCGCCGATAAGCACGACGTCTGGGTCTTCGCGAAGTGCGGCGCGCAATGCATCGGTAAAGCTCTTGGTATCGGCGTGCAACTCCCGCTGATTGACCAAACAATTCTTGTTCATGTGCACGAACTCGATGGGGTCCTCAATGGTGAGGATGTGATCATGCCGTTCGCTGTTGATCTTGTCGATCATCGCAGCCAAGGTGGTTGATTTGCCCGAGCCGGTTGGTCCGGTCACCAGCACCAGGCCGCGCGGTTTATCGCAGAGTTTGCTGACTACCGCGGGCAAGCCGAGCTGGTTGAAAGACTTAATCTCAAAAGGAATCAGACGGAACACGGCAGCGGTTGCGCCGCGCTGGTTGAAGACGTTAGCGCGGAAGCGAGCCAGGCCCTTCAATCCGAAAGAAAAATCGAGTTCGAGGCTTTCCTCGAAGCGATGTTTCTGCGAATCCGTCATGACGCTATAAGCCAGCTGCTTGGTCTCAGCCGGCGTCATCTGTGGCAAATCGAGCGGCACCAGGTGTCCGTGCACCCGAATCTGCGGAGGTGAATTGGTGGTAATGTGAAGATCGCTGCCACTCATCTCCAGCATCCTTTTGAGCAGATCGCTTAACGACAAACCCATATTTGTTTCCTTCCGTAGATCTCGGATCCACTAGCTCACGGATCAGTTCGATCGCAAATCAGTGAATCGTTTCGCGAGCAACTTCCTCGAGCGTGGTCATACCCGCTGCAACTTTGATCAATCCACTGCGGCGCAGCGTGATCATGCCGCGCTCAATCGCTTTCTTTTTCAGTTCCACTGCCGAGGCGCCCACCAAGACCAGCTCTCTGATCTCATCGTCTACTTCCATAACCTCATACAAACCGCAGCGGCCTTTGTAGCCCGTGTTATTGCACACACCGCAGCCTTTGCCCTTCTGAATCTTTACCGTCTTAGCCTCTTCGGGAGAGAATCCTTCTTCAATTAACGCCTGCACCGGAACCTCAACGGGCTCGCTACAGTCTTTGCAGATACGACGGATGAGGCGCTGCGCGCAGATGAGATGGACCGAAGTCGCCACCAGGAACGGCTCAATACCCATGTTCATCAACCGCGTGATAGTTTCGGGCGCGCCATTGGTGTGTAGAGTGGAGAGCACGAGGTGGCCGGTGAGCGCGGCCTTGATCGCGATTTCCGCGGTTTCGAAATCGCGGATTTCGCCGACTAGAATAATGTTCGGATCTTGCCGCAGGAAAGAACGCAGCGCGGCGGCAAAGTTCAATCCGATCTGCTCCTTCATCTGGACCTGGTTCACACCAGCCAATTGAAATTCGACGGGATCCTCGGCCGTCATAATGTTGGTATCGGGTTGATTCAGGCGTGATATGGACGAATACAGAGTGTTGGTTTTTCCTGAACCTGTCGGCCCAGTCACCAACACCATGCCGTAAGGTTTGAGAATGGCTTTTTCGAATTTGACCAGCGACTCAGGCTCAAAACCAAGCTTGGTCATATCGAGTCGCAGATTCTCTTTGTCGAGCAAGCGGAGCACAATCTTCTCACCCCAGAGGGTGGGCAGCGTGCTGACACGAAAGTCGAGCTGCTTCTTGCGGCCGCCAATATTCATCTTCAGCATGATGCGGCCATCCTGCGGCAAACGCTTTTCGCTGATATCCAGCTTCGCCATGATTTTAAGGCGGGACGTGATCGCGTCCTTCAGCTTGATGGGAGGTGACATGATCGCTTGCAGGACGCCGTCAATACGGAACCGTACGCGAAATTCTTTTTCGTAAGGCTCGATATGAATATCGCTGGCACCTCGCTTAACCGCGTCTGTGAGCACCAGATTCACCAGTTTGACTACAGGAGCTTCATCCGCAGCCTTCTCCAGCTGCGACAGCTCCATTTGCTGTTCTTCAGCCTGCAGTTCGACGTCGCTTTCATTCAATTCCGTCATCGACTGCATTACTGTTTCGAGGTCTTCTTCCTTTTCCTTCGCGCCACCATACGATTTATCAATGCCCGCCAGAATGGAACTTTCCGAGGCCACGACGGGCTCAATGTTGAAGCCAGTCATGAACTTGATATCGTCCATGGCGAAGACATTCGTGGGGTCGACCATCGCGATGGTCAGCGAAGCGCCCACGCGGCTTAACGGAAGAATCTGATATCGCTTTGCAGTCTCGAAGGGAATCAGCTTTACCACAGCGGGATCGATCTCGAAGTACGAGAGATTGATGGCCGGAACGCCATACTGCCGGGAGAGAAAATTCGTGACGTCCTCATCCGTGAGGAAGCCCAGCTTTACCAAGGCAGAACCTAGACGGCAGTTCTGGTCCTTCTGAGCCTTAGTCGCTTGTTCCAACTGCTCTGGGGTAATGATCTTCTCTTTGACGAGAAGGTCACCCAGCCGTTGAGACATACGTCGATCTCCTATCCACCCGAGTGGAACGATACCTGGCAACCTGCCTGGCAGTTGCACCAAGCGCCGCGTTTGTTAATGGAAGAAAAGCAGCGTCTTGGTGTTGACACAAATTGTCAACGCAAGTCGATTACCGTACTAGTTACCGTAGTTCTACGTCGTGGTAATGACCCGGTGTTGAGGGCGTGGAAGTTAGTGATTCCATTCATTACCGTGGTGCATCCGCATTTCTCCTGTTTCCCCTGTTTCCCAAAAATGCCGGACATTTCTAGGACAAAACTCTGCAGCGTCCAAGTGAGATTTGACCGCGGGAAAGAAACGGCCAGAGAATTTGTGGATGGGCAATCTATTTTGAACGCATCGAGATCTTGGAAATCTGCCGGGATGAGCAAGGTGAAATTGTCGGTATTGGTTATGATCCCACGCTCCAACCTGTAAGAGGGGACTATAAGAAGGCGGCACGAGCGCAGAGTCATGGCCCCATCGATCTTCATGGCGTTTACGGACCAGCCGATGTCTGTGCCTTTCTCAATGTGTCTTACAACCATGCTATCGGGCTCATGGAGAGATGCCGGGCTGAACGGGATTGACCAAGGACAAGAAAATTCGCTTCCAACGTCGCAGACGAACTCTGCGCATCAGCGGTGCTCGCCTCAAGGAATTTTTTCGCAGCCGACAGATAAATTAGTTTCGCTCCTGCCGGAATATCTCCGCAGCAAGCGAAAGGACTGAACTGAAATGATGCTTGGCAACTACTCACAGCTTTAGAAAACCCTTCTCCATATGAGGAGGAAGCAATCGAACTCCTCACCCTGCTGGTGCAACGATACGAAGCGGAGCATTACCCTATCCCCGATTCCGATCCGGTTTCCGTGGTGCGGTATCTCCTCGAAAAGGGAAACCTCACGCAACGGAGTCTAATTCCAGAGTTCGGGTCGGAGTCTGCGGTCGGCATGTTTCTCTCTGGGCAACGTCGAACAGATTCGGAAACTCTGCATCCGCTTCAAACTCGGGGCTGATGCCTTTATCACCCGAACCGTGGAGTTTCGCTAACGCCGTTCAACAGAAGAGCGCCAGTCATGGTGCCACCAGCAAGAGGCAGCAGCCAGGCTTCGGCTGCTAGAGCACGAGTTTGTTCTGTTGCCGCAAGTCCGCTGGCGTCGGCTCCGACCATAGCGTCAATGATTTCACTGACCGTTCCTGTAAATGTCGGAGGGGCTTTCGGAGCCAGCAATGCTTCGGCTGCTTCTGCCCGTCTCGTCTCGGTGGAGATTGCCGCGTTGGTGGTGTCTGCTGCAATGCGGTGGGTGGTCTCAGTGGACAATGCGGAGGAAGTCGCAAGCAACGCTTCCGCAGCTTCTGCCCGACTTGCCCCCACAGCAATCGCTGTGCTTCGGTTCGTGATTTCTGTTGCAAACGCTTCCGCTGTGGTGATAGCCGCAGCAACCGAACCAGTGGAGGTTTTGCCCGCAAGGTCGGTCACAAGATTTCTGACATTGGCTTCGGTATTGGCAACGAGGGGATGGAAGCTGTGATTGCAGCCTCTGCCGCTTCCGCAGGGGATGTCTCCACAGCAATCGCCGTGGTCCTGTTTGTGACTTCTGTCGCCACTGCAGCTAATGACGTGGCATTTCCTGCGATCCGTGCCGCCGTTTCCGTGCTTAATTCCGTGCCGATGTTACTTAGATTCGCAGGGACGCCACGTGACGGTAAACACCTTGGAGGTACAGCGCTTTGAGGTTGGCGACATAGTTTATTTGACAGGCGTCGTAATGACCAGCGGAACCACCTCTGTTTGTAACTCGACATTCTACGTTCGTCGTACACTCAGAAATGAGGCTGAATCCAACCGTGTCGCCTGACGTGAAAGAAAATCAGATTCGCAGCTACTACCGCGCTTTATTTCAGGCGTGGGGACGGCAGAACTGGTGGCCGGCGCGGTCACGATTCGAAGTGGTCGTAGGAGCTTATCTCACCCAAAATACGGCATGGACAAATGTGGAAAAAGCGCTGGCGAATCTTCGCACCGCGAAAATGCTGAGTGCCAAAGGCATCCGCCGGGTGACCTTGACTGAACTCGAACGCCTGCTCCGCCCGTCAGGTTATTTCCGTCAGAAAGCTCAGCGCCTGAAAACTTTCGTCGAATTTCTGGATCGACATTATGGAGGATCTCTGACGAGGTTGTTCTCGCGTCCAACTGAAGAGCTTCGGGAAGAGCTCCTGAAATTGAATGGTGTTGGCCCCGAAACGGCCGATTCAATCCTGCTTTACGCTGCCAATCATCCGGTATTCGTCGTGGACACTTATACGCGAAGGATACTTGCACGTCACGTGATCGCGCCCGCAGATGCTGCCTATGAGGATGTCCGGAAACTATTTGAGAGGGCCCTGCCGTCTCTGGCAGAGCCCGCTACCGATTCGAAAACATTCTACACACAGCAACTGGCGGCAGGCTTTCCTGATGCTTCGCATCCGCCATCGAAGATGAGCACCGCGAAACGCACGGCTCTCACTCAGATTTACAACGAGATGCACGGCCTGATTGTGAGGGCAGGAAAAAACTATTGCAAGAAATCACAGCCCGATTGTGACGGATGTCCTTTACAACCTTACTTGCCTAGACTTAAGTAAGTCGCTGTGCGGCGAGTTCGAGCAGACGATCTGACGCGTCAAGCTGATGTCTGTCGCGGCATCGCACGAGTTTGCCTCAACAGCGCAGGCTGCACGGCAATTCAGGCCTGGGGATTTGCCAACAAATACTCGTGGATCGGTTCTCCTTCGTCGGGCACTCGCGGACAGGCTCTGCCCTGCGATCGATCGTAGCGGCCAAAGGCCACCTACCGCGCACTATTGGAGGAGAACTTGGTGGGACGAGTTCCGGGGCATGGAGAAGCGCCGTCGCTGATTTTGAAATTTCTTCCGCCCCCGAGGCACCATCTATAATGAGTTCCGGTCTATTCCCAGTATGCACGGCGCCTGATGTGCATCGGCTGGACTATTTCGGGTTGGACCGCTGAACTCGCGTGCCGCAGACTGCTCCAACTCGACCTCCGAAAGCCTCCAACCGCAAGCAGGTCATTATCTTGCTCGCGGTAGCAGTTTTTCTGCTGCTGGCGGTCCTGGTTTCACAGACAGCGTTTAACGAAACCATACTGCGTCCCGGAAGCAATCAGCAGGCAGTAGTTTTCTACGCCCTTTCACTGCTGATTTCTCTTCTTTTCATCGCTCTCACTTTCGTGCTGGCCCGCAACCTGCTCAAATTGCTTGCCGAACGCCGTCTGGGTGTGTTGGGCTCGAAGTTCCGTACGCGTATGGTGGTTGGAGCTCTGCTGCTTTCATTCCTTCCGGTTATGGTGATGTATTGGTTTGCTTACGGACTGATGAACCGCTCGATTGACAAGTGGTTCTCCACCCCGGTGGAGGAGGTCCGCGCGGACACAGATGCGATGGCGTCGTTGCTCGCCAACTATGCGGCACAGAACGCGCGCTCGGAAGCGGCTTCCATTGCTGCCTCACTTGAAACACAGCGGGCATTGGATGGTCATGGATTTCTGCCGGCAGTCGAAGAATTTCGCCGCCGCCAGTCCGCTTTGCAAGGCGGATTTGTGCTCGCGCTGGAAAATGGAGTTGTAGAGGCGAGTCTCGGAGTTCCCGGGCCCTGGCCGGCGTTGAAAGAGAAGCTACCCTTGGCACAGGCCGCCGGCGACCAGCCCGCGCGTTTTACGTGGCAGCAAACTGAATACATGCTAGGCAGTGCCCCGGTTGGGAACGATGGCTTGATTTTGGTGGCCATGCCGTTGCCGCCGGAGTTTTCCCGGACGGTCAAACAAATCGAAGCCAGCCAGCAGCGGTATTTTCAACTCAGCCTTGAGCGCAAACACGTGCGTCAGACGTATATGGGTCTGCTCTTGCTGCTCACGATGATCGTGCTGTTTGTCAGCACATGGCTGGCGCTGTTTCTTTCGAAGCTGGTTACGCGTCCGCTAGCGGCGCTCGCCGAGGCAACTCAGGAAATCTCTCGCGGACGTCTGGATTTTCGTATCGACGTAACTGCAGCGGACGAAATCGGGGATCTGGTCCGGTCTTTCAATCGCATGGCCGAGGAATTGGAGACCAGCCGGCGGCAGATCGAAGCGTCCAGCCGCGACGCGACCGCCGCCAATGCCGAGCTCGATCAGCGCCGCCGCCAGATGGAGACCATCCTCGAAAGCATACCCACGGGCGTGCTGTCGCTCGATGCCGCTCGTCGCGTCACGCACGCCAACCAGGCTCTGCAGCGCATGTTTTATCCCGAGGGCTTCGCGGACGGCAAGGCGATGCTGCGCGGAGCGCGACTGGCGGACGTGTTTCCGCCCGAAGTGCTGCAGGATCTCGAACCGCTGCTGCGTCGCGCCGATCGCATGGGGATGACCACCAGCCAGATGGAAACGTCACTGCAGCGCACCTCTCTGAACGTCGCCGTCACCGTGGCGATCCTGCGTCATCAGGACGAACGGTCCGGATACGTGATTGTATTCGAAGATCTCTCGGATCTGTTGAAGGCTCAGAAACAGACGGCTTGGCGCGAAGTTGCGCGCAGGGTCGCGCATGAAATCAAGAATCCACTGACCCCTATTGCGCTCTCTGCCGAGCGCATTCAGCGTCATTTGGAGCGCGCCACAGTTCCCGACAAAGCGTCCTTGGAAATTGTCCGAAACTGTGCCGAAACTATTGCGGGAGCGGTCGAAACAGTGCGACGGTTGGTGGACGAATTTTCAACGCTGGCTCGCTTTCCAGCCTCCAATCCTCATCCCGCCGATATCAACGAAGTTGTTGAGAGTGCGCTCTCCATGTTCAACGGAAGAATGGATGGCATCGGTCTGCATAAAACGCTGGCCCCGGATCTGCCGAAGGTTATGGCGGATGCGGAGGCGATCAAGCGGGCTGTGGCCAACCTGGTGGATAATGCCGCTGAGGCGATGCAGAATTCGTTGGTGCGCGAGATTCAGATTTCAACTTCGCTTGTAGCCAGCCGGGACGCGGTCGAAATCACCGTGGCGGATACCGGGCACGGTGTGACTCGCGAGCTTAAGGAAAAACTTTTCCTTCCCTATTTTTCCACCAGAAAACGCGGCACAGGCCTCGGACTAGCAATTGTGAGCCGAGTCATCGAAGAGCACCATGGCTCGATTCGGGTTGAGGAAAACCAGCCGGTAGGAGCGCGCTTTATCGTAGAACTACCGGTGGTTCCGGAACCCGCCCTTGCTGTTAGCACTGCTCAGCATGCATAAAATTCTCATTGTTGACGATGAAACTGGCATCCGCGAATCGCTGCAAGGAGTATTGGCAGACGAGGGCTACGAAACTGCAGCGGCGGATAGTGGCGAAGAGTGCCTTAGACTCTTGCGCCGCGAGCATACATACGAAGTGGTGCTGCTGGACATCTGGCTCCCGGGGATCGATGGCCTAGAGACGTTAGAGCGAATCCGTGAACTGGATAACGCGCCCGAAGTCATCATGATATCTGGACACGGCACCATCGAAACCGCTGTACGAGCCACCAAACTGGGTGCTTTTGACTTCCTGGAGAAACCGCTCTCCATCGACAAGACGCTGATCGTGGTCAAGAACGCGATCGAATCGAAGAAACTGCGTCACGAGAATGTCGATCTGAAGAAACAGCTGACCGCCAAGAACGTGATCGTTGGCAACAGCATTCCCATGAAAGCCTTACGCCAGCAGATTGGACTGATGGCGCCAACGAATGGGCGCGTTCTGATCTATGGCGAGTCCGGCACGGGCAAGGAATTGGTCGCACATGCAATCCATGCTCAAAGCCTGCGCAAGGACGAAACTTTTGTCGAGGTGAACTGCGCGGCCATTCCTGAAGACCTCATCGAAAGCGAGCTTTTCGGACATTACAAGGGATCGTTTCCCGGGGCCGCCGTCGACAAGGACGGCAAGTTTCAAAAGGCAAATGGGGGAACGCTGTTTCTCGATGAAGTGGGGGACATGAGCCTGAAGACGCAATCGAAGGTGTTGCGTACACTCGATGAACAGCGCGTCGCACCTTTAGGCAGCGAGGAAACCATTACCGTGGATGCGCGCATCATCGCTTCCACTAATAAGGATCTGGAAGAAGAAATCTCCATTGGAAACTTCCGCGAAGACCTCTTCTACAGGCTCAACGTGATTCCTTTCTTCGTACCTCCGCTGCGCGACCGAAAGGAAGACATTCCAATGTTGGCACGGCATTTTCTGAAAGACCTGGCCGCGACCTACGGACGACGTCCCCGCGAAATCACCGACGATGCCGTCGATGGACTGATGCGTTATTCCTGGCCGGGCAACGTGCGCGAATTGCGCAATGTAATCGAAAGGATAGTGATCATGAATCCCATGATCACCCGATTGGATCGCAAGCATCTGCCTCCGCTGGTCTACCGTGACGGTCATCGGCGCGCAGCGCGCAGTGAGTTTTCTACCTTGCATCAGGCCAGGGATGCCTACGAGCGCGATTTCATTCTCAAGAAACTGGACGAGAACCACGGCAACGTCACCCGCGCCGCTGAGGTGCTGGGCCTCGAACGGAGCCATCTCTACCGCAAAATGAAAACCCTCGGGATCGTGGCGAAAGAGTAGGTTGCCGCGGATCGAGACGGTAGCAGTACACGGTTGTCATCCCGAGTGAAGCGAGGGACTTTTTTCCCCACAAACCTGTCAGCGACGCGGGCAAGCACCAGCGGGCCTCGCTGCGCTCGGCCAGAACAGGCGGAGAAAGCAGTACGGATTAGAGCTTCACCATGTGGATCTCGGTGCCGTTCTTTCTGAATTCAACTTTGTCCATGAGCTGGTTGATAAGAAAGATTCCTCGCCCATGATTGGAATAAACATTCTCCCCCACCGTGCAGCCGGGAATGGCTTCGGGACTGAATCCAGTACCTGGATCCCGCACTACGATGAGGATGCCTCGCTCTTCATCGCTACTGACCACGCATTCCACCGTCTTCGTAGGATCTTCTTTGGCGCCATGAATCACGGCATTGGCCAAGGCCTCCTGCAGAGATAACTCGATCGCGTCTTCTTTCCCGTCGACGTCCTTCATCTGTCGAACGACGGCCATCACTTGCTGCACAACGGGATCGACGGCTTTGCGGTCTGCGACAAGGGTTACCCGCAAAATCAATGTGAGTTGATCGGGATCGAAATCTTTCTCGGGGAGAGACTGCTCAGGAAAATGTGACGGTGGCATGTATAGGGCCTGTCTTTTGTGATGCAACGCCGATGTTAATTTGATTCTAGCTGCCAAAGCCGGAATCCTACAATCCTTGCAGCATCTTTACGACCGCGACCTGGATGCGGCATTCGTCGTCCCTTTGGTTACTTAAGATTTCTTTGCTGCCGGCAGTCTTGTCAGTGTTTCTGTCAGCTCGACTTGCCCGCCTGTCAGATGCTCCAGCTGCCTTCTCCAGTCGAGTTCTTCGACAAATCCACGCGATTCGCGCCAGTTGGGCTGTACTTTGACGTATAGTTCGAGAAAGACTTTTGTGCCCAGCATTTTCTCAAGCTGTAGGCGAGCCGACGTTCCAATCCGTTTCAGCATCTGCCCCTTCTTGCCGATCAAGATGCCTTTCTGACCCTCACGTTCGCAATAGATTGTCGCCGCAATGCGCGTTAGCCTAGCGCCCTCCTCGAATGTGTCGACGATCACCGTGGTTGCATAAGGTAACTCTTCCTCAGTTTCGACCAGCACTCGTTCGCGAACGATCTCTCCCGCCATGAAGCGCGCCGGCTGGTCGGTAACGTGATCCTCAGGAAATAACGGAGGTCCAGCAGGCAGTGCGGCTGTAACCCGCTTCAATAATATATCGAGCCCATCCCGCTTCAGCGCAGAGATCGGGATGATCTCGTGAAATGGATGCAGCTTTTTATACTCCTCGATCAGCGGCAGCAGCTTACCTTTGCCACCTCTCAACAAGTCAACTTTGTTAAGGATGAGACAAACTTTCGGGGACGAATGCTTCAGCATCTGTATGGCGAACTCATCACGTCGATCTAGTTTGCGGGTCGCATCCATGATGAGCAGAACCACATCGCAGCCTTCCAATGCCTCCCGTACTTCGACCATCATCTTTCGGCCCAGGGAGCTATCTGGCTTGTGGACGCCCGGAGTGTCGATCAATACGATCTGCGCGCCGGATTGCGCCTTGCTCTTCGGCACATTGACAATACCCTGGATTCGGTTGCGAGTGGTTTGCGGCTTCGGTGAGATGATCGCCAGCTTCTCGCCGACGAGAGCATTGAGCAGCGTGGACTTACCGGCGTTAGGCCGACCGAGGATGCAAACGAAACCGCAGCGGAAAGGCATAGGAAGGGGCGGCTAGCTGCCAGCTCCTCGCTTCTGGCGGATAGAGTTGGTCATGGTTTACAGTATCCCACGAAAAATCGGCAATCAGGATGCATGACTGAGGAAAGCGTGGTGGTTGGCCAGAAGCCAGAAGCAAGCAGCTGCCTTCAAATCAATTTCAACTGCCGGGGCTGCGCCGCCGTAATCCTGACGCGCTCGACCTTGCGATCGGTTGCTTCGAGAACTTCGAATCGCAGCCCGCCATCGTCAACGGTTTCGCCTCGGCGCGGGATGTGTCCCGCCAACTCGCTGACTAGGCCAGCCACAGTGGCCGATTCCCTTCCTTCCAACTTGGTTCCGAATAGTTCGGCCAGACCATCCACGTCCATGCCTCCGGAAACGATATAGGACTGATCATTTTCCCGAACGATCTCCGGCTTCTCGTGCTCGTCCCGAATTTCCCCGACGATCTCCTCGACCAAATCTTCGATGGTCACTAGTCCAGCTACGCCACCATATTCATCGACCACAATCGCCATGCGGATATTATTTTTCTGCATCTCGCGCAGAAGGTCGCTGCCGAGTTTGCTCTCCGGCACAAAATATACGTCGCGCCGCATCAGCGTCTCGAGTGTGCGCTGGGAGGCTTCGCTGTCCGGCACCTGTAAAACATCCTGAGCGTAGACGATACCGCGGATGTTATGAATACTGTCGGCATATACAGGGACACGCGAATAGTGCTTGGTCCGCATCATGTCGATGAAGCGTTCGACCGTGGTCTCAACCGGTACAGCAAACATCTCCGGACGCGGCTTCATGGCTTCGCGCACAGTCTTGCCGCTGAATTCGACCACGGACTGAATCAGGTCACGATCGCCCTCCTGGATGATGCCTTCCTCCTGCCCCGCTTCTATCAAAGCATCCACAGCCTCGGCGGCGCTCTCCGGCTCCTCCCGGGTATTTTCGCGGGTGAGCGATGCTACAGATTGCAAGAAACCCAGAACAATCGTCACGGGCAGAACAAGATAGATCAGAATTCTCACCAGCCAGGTCCACCGGATGAGCCATGTACCGTTGGTGCGCGAGAAGAATAGAAATGGCAGAAACTGATTGAACACAATGATGATCACGATCAGGCTGATGGCCGCCTGGGAGATTTCGTATAGGGTCCAGCGTTGATCACTAAAGAGTGCGAAGCCGACCAACAACGAAATCGTGGCAGTGGTCAGCTGCTTAAGCACGGACATCGAAAGCGCCGCACGCGAGCGACTGACGTTCAGGATAGGCTCGACCTTCTGCTCGAATACGTCGATGTTGTCCTGAAACTCCCGCGAGAGAAACTTGCCGATCTCCTGGTAGACGCGGTCAACGTAGGAGGCCAGCGAGAGCAGGCCGAGCAACGGAATCAGCGCGAGCGCGACGGACCAATTCATGCCCTCCTCCGGTTGGCAGGAGGGCGCTCGGTTCGCCCATTGAGGTGCAGCGAACGATCGCCACGCGGTTGCGTTCTCTCGATCAACCCAGCCTCCAGTTTCAATTGTTGCCGCAATCGACTTTCCTTGCGAGCCATTTCCCCATTATCCCGCTCGTGATCTAAGCCCGCCAGATGGAGAACTCCGTGCAACACCAGAATTTTAATCTCTGCCGCCACGGAGTGTCCCAGGCGTTTGGCATTCTCCCGTGCGATATCACCGGAAATCGCGAGGTCGCCAGCTACTTGTTTAGCTTGCGCGCGCCCGGGGATCGGCGCTGGAAACGACAGGACATCCGTCGGCTGATCTTTCCCCCGAAAACGCAAATTCAGCAAACGTAGTTCGTGGCTGTTGGTGACCAGCACATTCACGATGCCACGTAAACGCACCACCTGCCTCGCCCGCAATAAAAAACGTTCGAGCGTTAACGGGCTTAGTCCGGCGATTCTCTTTCGAAGGATAACCAACTTGTCCCTGAGCGGATCTATTCTCCCGAGGCTTCGCGAGCTCCGTCACTTAAGTCCTTCGACTGTGAGTTCTTGACCTCGGCGCTTCGTAATCCTGCGCCGGAAGTCTCAGCGCTTCTTCCGCCGGACAATAGCAACATCTGCTGTTCCGCGATGTGTGTTTTGTGCTCGTCGTAGGCGCGAATAATCCGCTGCACCAGATGGTGCCGCACCACATCGGATTCGTCGAAGTGAACGAATGTCAAACCTTCTACCCGCTGCAAGATGTCCATTGCTTCCAGCAGGCCGCTGCGGCGTGCATTCGGCAAATCGATCTGAGTGACGTCTCCGGTAATCACCGCCTTAGAATTGAATCCAAGACGCGTAACGAACATCTTCATCTGCTCCGAGGTTGTATTCTGGGCTTCGTCGAGAATCACGAATGAATCGTTCAACGTTCGCCCGCGCATAAATGCGATGGGCGCAATTTCGATGACATTCTTTTCCAGATAGCGGTCGACTTTTTCGGGATCGAGCATGTCATACAGCGCGTCATACAGCGGACGCAGGTACGGATCGATCTTGTCCTGCAGCGTGCCGGGCAAGAATCCGAGGCGCTCGCCCGCTTCCACCGCCGGACGCGCCAGGATGATGCGATTTACGCGCTTGGCGAGCAGCGCCGAAATCGCCATAGCCACGGCCAGATAGGTCTTGCCCGTGCCCGCCGGGCCAATCCCGAAAACCATGTCGTGCTTCTCGATCGCCTCGACATAGCGCCGCTGATTCACGCTCTTGGGTTGCACCATGCGGCGTCCCAGCGATCGCTGGCGGCCGGCATCGGCCAGCCCCCGCAACGTCGCCGTGGGATCAGTGGTGAGCACCCGCAGCATGCTGTTCAAATCGCCGTTGTTAAAACTGTATCCCGAGCGTTGCAGGCTTTCGTAGTCGGCAAACACCTGCTCAGCGCGAGCCACATCGCGTGCCGCACCTTCCAGTTCAACAGCGTTCGATCGCAGGTCAATGGTGACATTCAGGCCATCTTCCAGCACGCGAACATTTTCGTCCCGCGTGCCAAATAGAGTTTCGATGTTGGGAGTTATCCCGATACTTTTCTTCATTCAGTCTCTTTGACAGAACAGCAATACACACGCTTCAACCGATTCGAAGACAAAACAGGATTATGCTCAGAGACGGGAACAGGCGAAATGCTCATGCCCAGGAGGCAAGTCACTACCATTGCCTAAAGCGTACCCCGCGGCGAGATGGTAGTCAATGGCCGCCAATTCTATACGGTTTCGCTGGATGCTGATGCCGGGACCGCCCGCGTCCTGGCCCAGTCGCGGAGCGCCACGATCTCTTCCGACCGTGCCGTGGAAAGCGGCACGGTTTGCCTCAGAGCGTCCAACAACAACTGAGTCGTGAGTTGCGCTTTCCGGAAAAAAGCGGACTAGAGCGCCGTCTGCACGGCGGCATCGATTTCCGCGCCAGAATATCCTTTTGCAGCTGCCGCAACCTGCTCCGGAATCGTCCACTCGAATGCAGCCAGGTTCAAGGCCGCGCAAGCCGCGCCTACCCGGCGAACGGCGCGGACTTCTTTACTGTTTCCATCGCTACGATCGGGGTCGAAGAATCCAACAGGACCTTCGTACGCGTTTGCCGGTCCGGGACAAGGGCCGATGCCATGTGTTTGACCAGGCGAGAGTTGCTCCCCTATAATAAGCAATTCGGTACTCACCGGAATATCTCGTTAGACACACAAAGGTAACGAATTACACATGGCAAATCATTTTTCGGCGCTTAAGCGCGCCCGGCAAACCACGAAGCGCACGGCCACTAATCGCGCAAACGCATCCCGCCTGCGCACCGCACTGCGCGGCCTGCGAGAGACCATTGAAAAGGGAGACAAACAAGCCGCCGAACAGACCTACCGGCAAACGGTGTCCGCGCTCGACAAGGCAATCCAGAAGGGCACGTTGCACGTGAATACCGCCTCGCGCTATAAGTCCCGCCTCGGCGTTCGTGTCAATGCGATGAAGTAACCGGGCTCTCTTAATGAGCTGGGACCAGACCGTATTCGAATACGGCGTCCAGCTCTAGCTTGAACTTAACCATCGCATGCCTTGCAATCTGGGTCGCATCGTTGATGTTGTTTGGCACGACTTCAATCGTAGTTCCCCGCCCGCATAGCCAAAGGAGTAGTCGACTGCACCATCGAGCATGGCTCCAAGAGTCGTGCTTTCGAATATGATCCGACAATCTGCCCATTGTTGTTTATCCCGTCGGGTCAAGTGTCTCTGGGATGGACTGGCGGTGGAGTCTAGCTCTAGCAGGTTGGTAGACCCAGGAAGTTCCTGATTGAAGGCTAGCCGACCCAATATCCTGCCTGAAACGGTCGCCCTGGAGCAGGAGGCGATCCCACACCCCGCCCACCCCGCCATACATAGTTGCACGAACCGATTCTTTCTCGGAAATACGCTGGGGGGAATCCGAGTTCGATTCGGCTTGCGCCGTCGAGGGATTTCAATTTTCGGCGGAGAGTTCCAGATCAAAACTGGCGAGATTGTCCTGGAGTTGAGATACCTTCCGCGCTTCTATGATCGGGGATTACTGGCACTGTTTGGATGGCGCAGCCAGGCGAGTGCGACTTCCGCCATGCTGCGACCAGTCTGTTCGGCAACCGACTTCAGCGCCGAAACTAGTACTCCCAAATTCAAAAGATTTCGCCATGCGAATCAGTTCGCGCTCAACCGTCCGCTCCATGAGGCTATACTCGATCCGCAACCGAATGAACTGTGTCCAGCGCCGAAATTCGGCCACACTGTTTTGCCTGGGCGATCCACCATGCGGGAGCGTCCGAGATCGTTCATCGATGACGGGGTTTTGATCACACTCGCCGCCAGTTCCGTAGCTGCCGAGGAGGACAGGCACCGGTTGGGGTGCGCTTGGAAGCGCGGCACTGTTGCGAAAGCAGAAGCTCGGAGTTCAGGGAGCCAGTTTACAGAACTCCCAGATGATTGCCGTAAGATCTAAAGGAGGTAGCGACGGATGGCTTCGATTCCAACGCGAGACACTGCTCCCAGGCCATTCATGACCAAGTCCGTGTATCAGGTAAACCTGAAGATGTGCCTGACTCGCGCAGCCGTTCCAGACAAATCGTTGACCCCACGGGATAGATTGCTGGGGTGAGCTTACGCAGTGGTCCAGCACAGCCCAGGACTCGGCTTCCGAGAAAAGAGTTGGCAAGCTTGCCTTGACCAAACCAGAACAGTTTTTGTTCAAGCGGTATCTGTGCCGAGTAATCCGGTTGCAAGACCGTCGAGTCCGCGTCTCCCTGGAAAAGAAACAAGGAAACCGGCGCACTGAGCTTCGACGGACGTAATCCGCCAATCGAGGCAATCGCTGCGAAAGCTCGCGCAATTTCTGGGTAGCGTGCAGCCAAGTCGGCGACCATGTCTCCACCACTGGAGAAGCCTGCAATATATACGCGGTACGGATCAACATGTTCATCGTCCACTATCTTCGCAATCAAGCGTGTCAAGAAAACCCCATCGTCCGGGTGATGGAGTGCGGGCAAGTTTCTGGCAAATCCGGAAGACCACCAGATGGTGAAGTTCGTGGAACCCAGCCAAGAAGGGATACTTGCAGGAGTAAGACTATCTAGCGCAAGGCCTGGAATGATTGGGAGCGCTTGCGGAAACACCGCTATGAACCTGTCTCTATCTGCGAGCTCTCGCCACTCCAAACTCAGCCGCTGCCTGCTCTTTCGTCCCACCCCGGCCGTGCAACATGAACACAACTGGTGGACGCCGACCGACATTGGGAGGAATGTGGATCGTGTAACTGCGAGAATATCCATCGACGGTTAACGCTCCATGTTTATCCAGGGACGAGTCTGTCGCCTCGAAGGCACACGCGCGTTGCGGGGACTGGAGAATGATAATCAGTGAAAAGAACAAAACGGTGGTCTTGGAGTGAACGCTCGTCATTGCCTGCACACACTATCTTGCACAGTGTCTCGGCGGACGCGGAAGGCAGACACCATCTCGCTGCGTCGGCGGCAGCGATTACTACTCATCCGAGTGTTCGATAAAGAGATATTTGTCGACCCAAAGCGGTTGACAAAACTCCTCGCATGCCCTCTCGTCCAACCCTCTGCCAAACCTGCGCACTGGGTCCGAGCCTTAGGTTTTCTCGCTTTCTTCCTCCGTGCCTCATACTCACATCCAAAGTGCTCACGAAAATCATTAAGTATTTTAAGGATTCGGAGTTGAAACAGTCTCTAGCATTCGCGCTTCTGGTGTTCGCTTTGTGCGGGAGCGCTGTCATTTGGAAACTTAGCTCCGAAGCTGCGCCGGTCGCGCGAACCAAAGAAGTCCCGTTGCTCGAAATCGTTCATCGGCACGATGACCCATTTCAGCAGTTTCCAGAATCATTCCCGCTTCAAGTTGCGGTATTCTGGACTAACCCCGGCCCCGATCCAGAGAATCCCCTCCCACTTGTTCACTCTCTGAAGGAGATGGGCATTCCTTTTTTTATCACTCGCGATCTCCCGGAAGCCCTCCGCCATCGCCTCGTCATTCTCTATCCCAGTGTTGATTCGCGCACTTTTACCCAGCCCCAGGCCGACCAACTGGCCAGGTTCGTGCAGCTGGGTGGTTTTATCTTCGCGCAGAACGTATTCTGGGGAGGCCTCCAGAATCTATTCGGTTTTCGCAGCTTCGCTGCTTCACGCAATCGTCATCGCTTGATATTTTCCGGGACAAAAGATCCGGTCACGAAGTATCTCAATCGTCCCGAGGAGCGCGAAACTCAACTTGGGAGCGAGCGCTTCCCCGAAATTATCTGGAGTAATGGATACGTTCCTGCCCCTGGAGCCGAAGTGCTGGCGCACTTTGACGACGGGAGTGCCGCTCTCCTGACGAACTCTGTTGGCAAGGGAAAGGTGTATCTCCTGGGACTGAGTCTGCTTGACGTTGTTTTACGCAATCAGAACAATCACGACTATGAAGCCCAACGCCACTATGTGAACGCCTTTGAACCCGGCGCGGATGTTTGGCTGTTGGTTCTGAGGGCTTGGTACGAAGCCTATGGCAACGATTGGGTCCGCCTCGCCACAATCCCCGGCGGCCAGCGCTCGGCTCTGCTGCTCTCCCATGATGTGGATTGGGAAAACTCATTCGCTCCGGGTCTCGACTTTGCTCGCATTGAGAAGGCGAACCAAGCCAGCAGCACCTTCTTCATCCAGACCAAGTATGTCGATGACGCCAACAGCAAAGCATTCTTTTTCGCGCCCAACGTCGAAATTCTTCAGCAACTGAAAGCCGGCGGCTCGACCGTGGGCAGCCACTCCATCATTCACTCACGAGGCTTCAATAAGTTCGAGTTGGGCTCGGGCCATGAAACCTATTCCAGTTATCAACCTCGTGGGCTCGGATTCGACACCGCCTCGGGTGCCACCGTCTTTGGCGAAGTTCGAGTCAGCAAGGAATTGCTGGACGGAGAAATTCCAGGTCAGGATACGACATTCTTCCGTGCCGGGCACCTGCGCGTTCCCGTCTCTCTGCCGGAAGCCCTTGAGCGTTCTGGATATCAGTTCGACTCATCATTCACCGCCGACGACGTTCTCTCCAACTTCCCATTCGCGCTTTCTCGCGGTTTTGGGTTCGAGGAGGACAGCGAAATCTATGAATTTCCGGTCACCATTGAAGACGAAGAATCTCCTGGCTTCGCCAAACGAGTGCCCCAGGCCTTGGGGGTGATCCTCGCCAACGCCGAGAACGGAGCCGTGAGCGTAATACTTATTCATTCCAATGAATCCATCCTGAAAGCCGCAGCCGAACAAGACTTGCTTCGTCAACTACCTCCTGACATCGCCAAAACTGACATGCTAACTTTTGCAGAATTCTGGCGCGCCCGCGACCGTCTCCAATGGAGCCTGAGCGAGACCTCCGTACCCACAGAGGTCGTGCTGCAAGTAAAGTCCGCCGAGTCTGTGGCCGGTCTCACCTTCGAATTTCAGCGTCCGATAGCGACCGTCAGCGGCGGTGCGATCATGTCCCCAGACAAGCGACACCTGGTTTTACCTGAAGTCGCACCCGGCTACAGCGTTTCAATCCACATCAACTATCTGCGCTGACCTCGGCCCTGCGTTTTTGAAAATCAAACACAGAGTTGCCGTCGCACCTAAGCCGCGTGGCCTTGAGTAACTACGCTGCGAAGCCCATTTGAGGCGATAGTAATAGTGATGAGGATAGCAATGACGGTGCATTGCTGCGCTCAGGACCTCACTCTGACGGTCGTGTTCCTCCCCTAAATAGATTCGTTTGCTGATTGAATCAGGAGCCGTGAACGTACCGCTGGCTTCGGACCACAATTCCCTGGAGTTTTGTCGTGAGAGTGTCTGACAACCGATTCATTTATCAACTGTCCCGAAGGACCGTCATCGTAGCCTTGCTGCTGATCGCTTTCGTGCATCCTCTGGCCGCGCAAATCACCGATGACTGGCAGGCCCAAGTTCGCAAGGATGTCGAGAATCAGCACATCGATGCTGCTCTTGCTATGGTCAGCCAACGTTTGGCGGTTGCACCTGAAGATCTGGAAGCTCACGGCTGGCGTGGACGATTGCTGGCCTGGAAAGGCCGCTGGTCCGAGGGCGCAGCTGAATACAGATTTGTCCTCGACAAAGTCCCAAACGACACCGACATTTTGACTGGTCTCGCCGACGTCCTCCTCTGGCAGCAGAAATATGGCGAAGCGCTAGAGGCTCTGGACCAGGCGAGAAAGATCTCCCCAGCGGACCCTGAGATACTGTCGCGCCGGGCTCGCGTGCTGGCATTGTTGGGCCGTACGCCGGAGGCGCGCTCGGAGTACCAACAGGCTCTTCTATTCGATAGACAAAATACGGATGCGAGAACAGGTCTGGACGGCCTGCGCGAAACCACTAAACACGAACTGCGCGTTGGCGAAGACGTCGATGTTTTCAGCTACGCCGACGCCGGCCAGACTCAGGGAGTCCTCCTCAACTCTCGATGGAACCAGCGATGGTCAACCATCTTGGGTATCAACATCTATCAAAGATTTGGCCAGGATGCCGCCAAGTTTCTCGCCAGCACCGCCTTCCACTTCACCAGGCGGGACTGGTTAAGCGTCGGTAGCGCCGTTGCCAACCATCAAAGTGTGGTACCCACCAACGAGGCGTTTTTCGAATATGGCCACGCCTTCGGAATCGAAAATCGTTGGGTCAGGGGACTGGAAAGTTCCTACCAGCAACATTGGTTCTGGTATCAGGGCGCACACGTCCTAACCCTGAGTATGAACCAGATTGTCTACCTTCCCCACGCGTGGACCTGGTCACTGAACGTGACTGGCGCTCGTACCGGGTTCTTGGGTACTCCCGTCGACTGGACGCCCTCCGGCTGGACCAAACTCGGCTTTCCGCTGCAACGCCGCGTCACGGGCAATGTTTTCTTCGCCGTGGGCAGCGAAAATTTTGCTCAGATCGATCAGATCGGACGGTTTTCTGCGCACACTTTCGGCGGTGGTCTGCGCTACCCGTTCGCAGCCCGCCAGGACATTACCGGCTACGTAGCTCGCCAAAATCGCACCCAGGGTCAAATCGATACCAGCTTCGGACTGAGTTATGGGATCCGTTTTTAAGGGAATCCAAAAGCTCGGGTCCGCAGGGTTGGTGCTGGAGGCGATTCTGCTTTCGGTACTGGGAATTCTACTCCTCATCGGATTCATCGTGCTGCGACGCTGGTACCGGGCCCGTTATTTTCATAAGAGAAATCGGCGCACCGTTGCCTTGCGCTCCCAATGGGACGACATTCTCTCCGGGAAGATCCCCGCCGAAGACTGGCGCTTCAAGCCGCTCGATTGCGACATCGTTGAATCCATTCTGCTCGATAGCATCGAGATGTCCGCCGCTGACAAGTTGCCCCCGCTGCTGGACTGCCTTCGCGTTAGCGGATTGCTCGATATGCGCATCTACGAAGCCCGAACCTCGCGCGGCTTGAGACAGCGAACTGCCCTGCTGGCTTTGGGGCGAACTCGCGCCATGGAAGCGATTCCGGCTCTGGCCGCGGGTTTGGATTCGCGTTTGCGCGAAACCCGTATCGCCGCGGTTCGCGGCCTCGGCCGCACGGCCCGCATGGAAGCCGCCATCCCAATTCTCGACCGCATCGTCAGCGGTCGCTTCGATGCGCCCGAACGTTCTTTGAAAAACGCCTTGGTAAATTGTTGCCGCTCTTCCCCCGAGGTGCTAGTCGACTACGTTGATCGCACCCATGGGCCGGTGCGGGAGTTGCTCGCGCGCGTGCTCGGCGAGCTGGCATCACCCGAACTCGGTGAGGAGTTACTTGTCCTGGCCTCAGATGTTTTACCCGAAGTGCGCGCTTCCGCCGCCCGCGCTCTCGGCAATACCAATGCCTCTTATACCCTGCCGGCGCTCCACAGTTTAGCCGCCGATCCAGAATGGTTTGTTCGTCTCCGTGCTGTAGTGGCGCTGGGACAGATCGAAAACATCGGCAAAATCAGTATCCTGCTGCGCGCCCTCTGCGATGCCAACCGCCACGTACGTCAGCGCGCCGCGTGGGCACTCGCGCGAATGGAGCCGCAACTCCATCAGATCCTCGAAGATGTAGTCGCGACCAAAGACGATTATGCCTTGCAGGCATTTGTTTCCGAACTCGAGCGGTCCGGAGCCATCGAGAAAATCGTCAGCGGTTTTGCTCGGTCCGGTCATCACTCCACCGAAACCGGGTTGATGGAAGTTGTAGCGGAAGCAAGAAAACGAGTCGAGCTTACCGGTAAAGCCGCGGCAGCTGCGGCTGGGGTGCATTGACCGTGCATTTTCTCGCTATCTCGAACGACACCCTGTTCATCTATTTCGCGCTCTCCAATCTTATTTACCTTGGACTGCTGATTGTTGCGATTGTCAAGAACGTTCGCCATCGTCATCGTCTCGGCAGTCAGCGCCTGGAGTTGGTGAAGGCGTCTCCCTTCACCCCGCCCATCACTCTCATTGTTCCTGCGCACAACGAAGAACGCTCGATCGTCGGCAGTGTCGGAGCGCTGCTTGGACTCGAATATCCCTGCCTCGAAGTCATCGTCGTCAACGACGGATCGGACGATGCCACCATGGAAAAGATGCGCCTGGCCTACCAGCTTCAGGCCGCCCGCATCCTCTATATCGCCGACATTGCAACTGCGCCGCTCCACGCCATCTATCGCAGTCCGCTTGATCCGCGCCTGTTCGTCCTCGACAAAGAAGCCGCCGGCTGTAAAGCCGATGCCATCAATGCAGGAATAAACGCCGCTACCAGTCCTTACATTTGCGTAGTCGACGCGGACTCAATTCTCGAAAAAGAATCTCTCATCCGCATCATGGCAGGAGTATTCTCCGATCCCGGTCGTGTCATGGCCGTAGGCGGCATCGTGCGCGTCTTGAACGGCTCCCGCGTCGTGAACAATCAGATCGAAGAAGTACGCCTTCCCAAAAGTCCAATCGAAGTCATGCAAGTCATCGAATACTTGCGGGCCTTCCTGGTCGGACGCGAAGCTTGGGCGGGCTTTAACATGCTCCCCATAATTTCCGGTGCATTTGGAGTGTTCCAGCGCGACCTCGTTCTGCAAGTCGGAGGGTTTCGCACTCACGCGGTCGGAGAAGATCTCGATCTCGTCGTTCGCATGCACCGCCGCCTGCATGAGGAGCGTCGCCCCTACCACATAGACTTTATTCCCGATCCCACGTGCTGGACTGAAGTGCCCACCGACTTGAAGTCGCTCGCTCGCCAGCGCGCGCGTTGGCACAAGGGTCTCATCGATACACTTTGGCCTAATCGCGACATGCTCTTCCGCGCCCGCTACGGCCGCATTGGCTGGCTCGTCCTTCCGTACATGTGGATCTTCGAATTCTTCGCGCCCATCATCGAGGTGGTCGGATATACCACCATCATCCTCGCCCTGATCTCAGGAGAGCTCAGCAAGGCATTCTTCCTGCAATTCCTTTTGTTCGGCTACGCCTTCGCCACTTTGCTTTCCATCGGTTCTGTACTGCTCGAAGAAATGACCTTCCGACGTTACAGCGACTGGCGCGAAGTCGCACGCCTGCTCATCTACTGCCTTTTCGAACATTTTCCCTACCGCCAACTCACGATGGTCTGGCGTCTCCAAGGCATCTGGCAATACCTCCGCGGAGACCTGCAATGGCGATCAATGAAGAGGGTAGGAATCTCTACCGACCCGGTTGTCTGACCCCAGATCCTGCCGTCACCGTGTCAGCCTCCTCCTTAGTCTTCAATGCCCGGGCTCCAAGGACGATGTCTCTTCCCAGTCGTCGGGAGGCAGAGGCACTCCCCAAATGTTGCGTGGCTCAGCCAGTTCGATCCCGCAGAGCAGCGCATTCTTAGGATCGATATAAACTACCGTGGCCGCAGCACGCTTATCCGTCAAATAGACATGGATCGAGATCTTCAATCCCGTGCTTAAACCAATTGCGGTCGCCATCAACGCTCCGTGAAGGTTAATGACGATGGTCTCGCCCTCGCACGTTCGACCCTGAGCGCCATCCTCGATGGCGATTACTACCTTCAAAGGAACGCGACTGCTTCGTCGCGACTCGCGAAACCTCGCTGGGGAGGACATGAGCGGAAGGATACACGCGGCATGGAGTCGATGAAAGCACAACGTTCAGAAGACCTGAACTTTGGCACCCATCGTGCGATTCCACAAAATTGGACAGCTCTTCCAATGACCCAAGACTAGGCTCGGCGGACTGTGAGCGCTTCCCGGAAATCAGCGACAAACGGACCAGTTAAAGGGCTCCGTTGTTGGGTCGCGCACACGCTGTTTAACTAACTTCTAGCAAGCGTGACGGCACGGCGAAGATTCATAACATCCTTCTCCGCTACCTGAAAGCGCTGATATTCGCGCCCGAGGTCGGCCCAATACCCTACCGATTATCTACCCTCGCGCAGCTTAAAGCGCTGGAGCTTACCGGTGGCCGTCTTGGGAAACTCCTGGAAAAATTCAACCGCGTGCGGACGCTTAAAGGCAGGCAATCGACTGATCACAAAATCCTGCAGTTCGAGGGACAGCTCTGTTGTCCCGGGAAATCCGCCGCGCAACACGACGCAGGCGACCGGTGTCGTCAACCCATTCTGGTCCGTTCGGGCGACTACCACAGCTTCCTGCACTGCAGGATGCTCGATCAAGACGCTTTCTATCTCAATTGGACTGATCCACACACCACTGACTTTGAGCATGTCATCAGACCGCCCGGCATACCAGAAATAACCGTCCTCGTCCTGGTGATACTTGTCGCCGGTTCGGATCCAATGACCCTCAATCGTATCCTTGGTTTTTTCGTGCTGGTTCCAGTAACAGGCACAAACGGAGTCTGCTCTAACGACCAGATTGCCGATGTTCCCTTGCGGCACTTCACGGTTATTGTCGTCCACAATCCTGGCGTCGAATCCTGGGATGACCGTGCCACTGGAACCTGGACGAACAGCTCCCGGACGATTGGAGATCACCATGTGCAGCGCCTCGGTTGAGCCGATCGCATCCAGAATTTCGATTCCGAAGCGTGCCTTGAAACGATGGAATACGGTTGCGGGCAAGGCTTCTCCGGCAGAGATCGCGTGCCGCAGGCTGGAGAGAACGAATTCTCCTCCGGGCGGCGGATGGGAAAGAAGCTTGGCGTAGTTCGATGGGACCGAAAAAAACAGAGTCGGGCGGTGACGCTCGATGACCTCAAAGATGTTCTGCGGTCTCGGTGGACCGGGCAACAGAATGCTGGTGGCGCCAACAGCCAGTGAGAAGTAGAGTCCATTCCCCAGCCCGTAGGCAAAGAAAAGTTTAGCAACGCTGAAGCAGCGATCGTTCTCTGAGATGTTCAGGATTCCCTGGGCATAACGCTCGGCACTCACCACCATGTCATGCTGAAGATGAACGCAAGCCTTGGGCGGACCAGTGCTGCCGGAGGAGTAGAGCCAGAAGGCAGCATCGTCTTTGCAGGTCGGCTGTGGATCGAGTGTGGCAGAACTCTTATGGGTTAGTTCCTCAAAGGTGACCGTTCCAGCCCCCGGCTCATCACCGACAACGACAATTGTCTCCAGATAGCGCAACTGATGCCTGGGGGTCGCGTCGATGAGAGAGAGCAACGACTCACTGACGATAGCCACACGCGCGCGAGAGTTATTCAGCAGGTATGCGTAGTCGGCGGGTTTCAGCAGAGTGTTGACAGGGACCGGAACCGCTCCGATCTTGATCGCACCGAAAAAGCTGACAGCAAACTCGGGCGTATCCAGCAGCAGCAGGAGGACGCGCTCTTCGATGCGCACGCCAAGACTTCTGAGTCCATTGCCCACTTGGTTTACACGTTCAAAGAGTTCGCGATAGGTGACCTGAATATCCCCGCACTCAATGGCTACTTTTGCGCCGCGACCCTCTGCGATGTGGCGGTCGATAAAATACACGGCAGCATTGAATTCGTCCGGAAGTATTAGGGGCGGTGCCAAGGTCATGGCAGGTCGGATTCTTCAGCTAGAGACAATCTTATACAGGTTCTAAGGCTGAGCCAAGACTGGATCAGCAATGCGGAACATATTCAGTTGACCTCCGGCTTCCTGACCACACGGAAGCCGGAGGCAATACTTTTGCCAGAGACCGCGGATCAAAATCAAAGTGTTATTTCCTCACGACACAACAGGGCTCTTCCTCGAAAATTGCGTGCGCACGATGCTTAGCAAGGCCTCTACCGCGGGGTTGTCGAGGTTAGGCCTCGACCCAATGTCAATCGATGTCCAATGTCGAGAACGGACCTTTTTGTAGACGACTCCAGGCATTGCGAAATTTGCGACGCAAGCGGGAGCTAAAGATACACCGGATCCGGCAGCCACCAGGCGCACTACGGTTGGCCACTGTGGCGCCTCCTGCACAACCTTTGGCCGGAACCCTTCTGCTTCACAACATGCGATAGTTCGATCGAAAGCGAGGGGCCCCATCCGCCGCGCGAAAAGTACAAACGGCTGGCTTCGAAGATCTCCGGGACGAATTGTGGCCTTGCCAGCAAGTCTGTGACGAATCGGAAGTACCGCAATGAATCGCTCTCGCAAGATCGATTCAATCAAAAGCCCATCCCGCGGTTCGCCGTCGCGGAGAAAGCCCAGATCGAGTGTTCCATCCAGCAGAGAGGACAGTTGCTCCGCCGTGACCAGTTCTCGCAGCCGTAATTCAACCTTCGGAAATACGCGGCGATAGCGTTCGATGGCTTTGGGCAGAGTGGTGAGCATAACTGAACCGCTGAATCCAACCGTCAGAATGCCCTCCTGGCCGCTCCCCAACCGTCGCGCCATTTCCACGTCATCCTGCATCTGCCTGACGGCATTCTGAGCGCGCTCCCTGAAATACTGACCCACCTTTGTCAGCTTGACTCCGCGGGTTGTGCGTTGGAACAGGGGATACCCCACTATCCGTTCAAGATTCCTGATCTGCTGGCTCAGCGGCGGTTGTGCCATCCCCAACTGCACAGCCGCCTTGCTGAAGTGCAGGGTTTCGGAGACAGCAAGAAAGTAACGTAAATGCCGGAACTCAATTTCTTGTTTCATATGTGCTTCGTCTCAGTAGAGACAATTAAGATATTGGACATATCTTCACTTCAAATCTTATCTTTTTATTGTGGATGATGAAGGAGGGCTATGCAGATGTCTTTCGCCAAGGAACAGTCTCCACCGGTAGTCGAAATCAGCATCCGCCAGTTTCAAATCAGGGGATGCGGCCGCTTTCCGAAGGCTCAATGAAGAATGGATTACGCGCTTCTTCCGTATAGAGCCAAAGGAGGCGCCCATTCTTGCCGATCCGCAGGCAACCATTCTGGACTCGGGCGGCAGGATTTTCTTTGCGATTGCCGGTAAACGTTGCATCGGCTGCTGCGCACTGATTCGCAAGAGCGACAAAGAATTTGAGGTGGCCAAGATGGCTGTCGAGCCATCGTACCAAGGAGCCGGAATCGGTCGCAGGCTGCTTCATGCGGCCATCGAAGAGGGGCGAAACGCAGGCGCGCAAAGACTCACTCTGGAGACCAATCACGTACTGTCCCCCGCGATTCGGCTGTATGAGTCCATGGGATTCAATCACATCGATGCGGACCGAATAATCCCCTCACCATACGTGCGAGCCGATGTCTACATGGAGTTAATTCTGGTTTAAAGCGATTCCACTTTCGTCCATTCCTATTCACTTTGTTCTTCCCCAGGCAGCGGTTGGTAGGCCGCCTAGAAATCCTCTGTGCGAATGCCGGTGAGCGGCTGCCTGTAAGCCAGAAAAGGCGGGAGCGGTTGCCCACGCCGTATCGGTCTTTCTCGTCGGTCCTGTCAGGTAGAGTAGTGCTGCCGTAGCGGCTATCGACCCTGCTTATCGAGTCGCTTCCAACACCGTAACAGCTCGCTATTACGCCATTGTTACAATCCTCCACAGGCGTAGTGCGACAAATCGCTGCCAAATCGACCGCGAACGAGGTTGGCTGGTGCGGGATCCTTTTTTCGCTTGTGCGAAGAATGATCGTTTGTTCGCCGGCGAGAATTCACCGATCTGCAGATTTCAACAAGTGTTCACATCCCTGCAACAGGAGAGTAATGGAGAACAAGTATTGTCAATGACAACTGAAGCAAACTGGCTGTGATGCTAGCGGGGGTGTCTTTATGCTCGATCTTTTCTTTCGCCCGAAAACCCGCAGAATCGACTGGTGGATGATTGCAATGTTCTTGGTTTCGCTGCTTAGTTTCGCCGGGGCAGCAGCCATGATCTGGATGCATTCCGTATAAGACCTGGGTGCCGCCAACGTCCATCATCCTCGAAGGCTATTCATTTCGAAGACGACCCACGCTAACCGGTGCCCCTCATCCATTTGGTTCACTCTCCATAGCCAAGGAAGTCGCGGATAGCGCCGAGCCCGCTGGCAGCAGCAGCTCCGCACCAACCTAACCCAAAAACGTTAGGGATGATGTCTTTTTGGAAAGGAAGTCGCGTGTCCTGCAAGGACGCCGCGATCACAAATGCGCACCGGCCGCGGATTTCGATCCGTGACTCGGCTCCGGGAGCAAGCCATTCTGAGCTCTGCCGGAGCCCTCGCTCCAATCTCTGCCTGGAAGTGACAGATAAAAGCAGGTGAACCATTCTGTCCGGTTTGCCCGGCACACTTGGTCGTCATTGTCATATCTTCACTTTTTTTAACAGCATCGTCGAGGGAACGCAGTTCGGGTTTGTCAAGCTGAAGCGACCCACGCTATCATCTGAATACTATCGATCTGCGCGATCCAGGTGAGGTAAGCGAGGTGAGCCATGGCGCAGTGGGACGCTCCATCCCGGACATTACAGTCGCTGATCCAACGCTAAGGTTTTGCAGATTCTGTCCGTCCGCTTGAACCCGTTTTTCAGGATGAACCGAGAGAGGTAACCGCGATGACCACCGAGATGCGGAAGACCGGAGTCGACGTCGTCGGCGACATGCCTTGGGGAACACACTTTTGCCTCTTCTACGAGACGAAAGCGGATCTCCTCGAAATATCGGTCGCCTACTGCAAAGCTGGATTGGAGAGCCAAGAGTTCTGCCTGTGGGTGGTTGCCGAACCCTTGGCTGTGGAAGATGCACGGCGTGCATTGAAACAAGCCGTACCTGACCTCGATAGATACCTCACTGACCGTAGCATTGAGATTGTTCAGGCTCGCGACTGGTACTTCCCGGATGGCCACTTTGATCTCAACCGAGTGATCAGCGGTTGGAACGAGAAACTTGCGCGCGCATCAGCCAAAGGTTACGCCGGCGTAAGGGTGACGGGCGATACCGCCTGGCTTGAAAAGAAGGACTGGAAGAATTTCTGTGAATACGAAGAGTCACTCAACCAGGCGGTCGCCAATCAACGTCTGGCAGTGCTTTGCACCTACCCGCTCGCCGCATGCGGAGCTGCTGAAATCCTGGATGTAGTAAGAACCCATCAGTTTGCGGTAACAAAACGGCGCGGGGATTGGGACGTTATCGAAACCGCAGGGCACAAACAAGCGAAGGCTGAAATCAAGCGTCTGAATGAGGAACTCGAGCAACGTGTGGTAGAACGGACCAGCCAACTGACGGCCGCAAACAGCGAACTGACCAAGGAAATACTCCAACGTCAGCGCGCCGAGGAGGCCCTGTTGCGGAGCGAAGCCTATTTAGCGGAAGCGCAGAAAGTGAGCCACACCGGCAGCTTCGGTTGGAGTGTTTCCAGTGGGCAGATCATATGGTCGGAGGAAGCGTTTCGAATTTTTGAATATCCCCCACCCATCCCGCCCACTGTGGGACTCGTGCTGCAGCGCACCCACCCCGAGGACAGAGCCTACGTCCAAGCAACCCTCGATCAAGCGGCAGCGGATAGGAAAGCTTTTGATCTTGAACATCGGATAATAATGACGAATGGCAACGTGAAGTACGTTCGAGTTGTGGGTCATCCCTCGACAAACCATGAATCGGGAAATTTTGAATTCGTGGGAGCGGTGACGGATATAACGGATCGCAAGCGAGCAGAGGAGGCCCTACGGCGGAGCGAGGGTTATCTCGCTCAAGCGCAAAGACTGACCCAGAGTGGAAGTTGGGCTTTGAACCTGCATACCGGCGCTCGCTTCTGGTCGCAAGAGACCTTTCGTATCTTTGGCTGTGACCCGGAAAAAGTGCGGCCCACATGGTCGGACATCCTCGACCGGGTCCACCCTGAAGATCGAACAGCGATCCTGCAAAAAGCGAAAATGGAGACCTCGGTGAAGGAGGATTCTGAGTTTGATTTTCGAATTGTTCTTTCGGACGGAAGGATAAAGCATATTCACTCCATCTCTCACCCTGTGATGGATGAATCGGGAGAAATCAATGAGATCGTGGGTACCCTGATGGACGTGACCGAACGCAAGCAGGCTGAGGCGCTGCGTGACGGGGAGAGTCGTATTTTGGAGATGATAGCGCGTGATGGTCCGCTGGAGGAAATACTGGAAAATCTGGTGCGTGTTGTGGAAGCCCAATTTGCCGGCTTGCTTTGCTCTGTCTTGCTTCTCGACGAGGACGGGCAGCGGGCGCGACACGGCGCCGCTCCCAGCCTTCCGGAGTCCTACATCAAGGTCATAGACGGCCTTCCCATTGGCCCGAAGGCAGGATCATGCGGCACGGCCATGTACCGTAGAGAACCTGTTGTGGTCACCGACATTCTCCAGGATCCGCTCTGGGCGACGTACCGAGGTGTGGCCGAAGCCTACGGACTCCGTGCCTGCTGGTCCACTCCCATACTTGCGCATTCGGGCAAGGCGCTGGGCTCAATTGCTATGTATTACCGCGAACCGCGCAGTCCGATCCCGGCTGAGACCCGCGCCCTGGAAATGGCCACGCACCTTGCCGGCATCGCCATTGAGCGCAAGCTGGCGCGTACAGAGCGGGAGCGATTGCGTCAGGCCCAGGCGGATCTCGCGCACATAAACAGGGTTACCACGATGGGCGAACTGACCGCTTCCCTGGCGCACGAGATCAAGCAGCCTATTACCGCCGCAGGCATTAACGCCAAGACCTGCTTACGATGGCTTGGGCGTGACGACCCCAACGTCTCCGAGGCAGGCGAAGCTGCGTCGAGACTCGTGACAGACATAACGCGCGCTGCGGAAATCACTGCCAGGATCAGCTTGCTGTTCAAGAAGGGCCCTCCGCAACGGGAGTTAGTCGACGCGAACGAAGTCATTCGAGAGATGGTCGTCCTCTTGCGCGGCGAGGCAACGGAGTATTCCATATCCGTCCGCACGGAGTTGGCGGAAGGGCTTCCCCAGGTTACGGGAGACCGTATGCAGCTGCAGCAGGTGCTGATGAACCTCATCATGAACAGCATCGATGCAATGAAGGATGTGGAGGGGACGCGTGAGCTAACCATCAATTCACAGCGCGGAGAAAACGAGCAACTTATGTTGTCGATCAGCGATACAGGCGTGGGGCTGCCTCCCCAGCAGGCGGACCAAATCTTCAACGCCTTCTTTACCACCAAGCCTCATGGCACCGGCATGGGACTTCGCATCAGCCGATCCATCGTGGAATCGCATGGCGGTCGGTTGTGGGCTGCTGACAACTCTCCCCGCGGCGCACGTTTTTATTTCACCCTGCCCAGCCGGGGCGAGGCGCAGCAGGCTGCCTAGCCTACCACAGCAAGATTATCTTTTCCGAGTGTTCAGACTGTCGAGTACGCGCTTCAACCCTTCAAGCTTCTGTCCCGCTTCGCCAAGTTTGCCTTCCGCCGTTAAGCGCTGGTAGTCGGCCAGGTCCTTCGCGGCTTCCGCAATGAGCGCATTAAGATCCGCTGCGGGCTGGGGTGACGCGGTGGATGCCACTGGGCCTCGCTGCGACCCCGTTGCAGCGGTCGCACTGGTTGAGGAAGCGGTCAGGGACGAGACTGCTCCGCCAAAAAGCGACGCCATCGCCGACTCAAAAGTCGGTCCGTACGCCAGCCGATCTTGCAGCGCCAGCACAACCAGACGCAACTCCGGCATCGGACTCCGCTCCGCCTGCAAGTAAATAGGTTCCGCATACAACAGCGCTTTCCCGGTCGGAATCACCAGCAAGGCCCCGCGCCGCACGTGCGAGCCCTGTTGGTTCCATAACGTCAATTGTCCAGAAAGCTGCGCGTTCTGATCGATTCGCGCCTCGATTTGCAGCGGCCCGTCCACCAGTTTCGTCTTCGGAAAGTTGTAGACCACAGACGTCCCATAATGTGCACCGTCGCTGCGCCCGGCAATCCATCCAATCAGATTATTCCGGTTGGCCGGCGTGAAGGGCAGAATCTCCACGAACTCCTCGCCACTTTCACCCGGCAGTTTCATCAGCACAAAATTCGGCTGCATCGGCTGTGTTTGTTGTTCGCCTCCCGCGCTCATGCCGACTTCGGTGGCGACCGTCCACAAGTCTTCGCGGTTATAGAACGCTTCCGCGTCCGTCATGTGGTAGAGACCGTACACTTCCGCCTGCAGTTTGAGTAACAACTCCGGGTAGCGCGCATGCTTGCGCAGCCCCGGCGGCATCGCGGACGCATCCTTGAACAAGCTTGGAAAGAGGCGGCGGTAGGCCGCAATGATCGGATCCTCCGGATCGAATACGTAAAACGTGGTCGTGCCATCGTAAGCGTCGATGACCACCTTTACGCTGTTCCGCATGTAGTTGATGAGATTGTTGCCCAGTGAATAGTGGGTCGAGTAGGGATAACTGTCCGAGACGGTGAACGCATCCATGATCCACGACAACCGGCCGTCGTCGCCGAGCACGATGTATGCGTCCGGATCGTAAGTGAGGAACGGAGCTAACGCCGATACGCGATCGCGTATGTTGCGTCGCATCAGCAGCCGGCTATTCTTGTTCACGTCATCGCTGAATGGCAGCTTCGCCAGATCGCTTTGATCGAGCGCAATGATCAGGCGTCGCAGAAAACCGCCCAAGACGATGCCGCCGTTACCCTCGTAGGAGTTGAGGTTGTTGGTCTGGCCTTGCGGATAGTTGAACTCCTGCTGCCGAGTCTTCACATAGACGTCAGTATCGGTCAACTCACCGAAATAGATCTCAGGGCGGGTTACGGCGAAGCCCGGCACCGTGCTCTGCACCGGCATGTTGCTCAAAATCAGATTGGGCAAGCCCTCCGTCGTGAACCCATTCACTGGATTCATCGTGATGCCGTAGCCATGGGTGTAGATCAGCTTCTCGTTAATCCAGTTGCGGCTGCTCTCTGGCAACTTTTCTACATTCAGCTCGCGCGCGGCGAGCATCACTTCGCGAGTCGTGCCGTCTATGTCATATCGATCAATATCGATGTCGGGAAAGTCGTAGTAGGTGCGGATTTCCTGAATCTGACGCAGCGTGTCTTGAAGCGCGTGCCAATCCCACAGCCTGATGTTCTGAAGCGTGGCCTGATTATTCGCGGGATCGGCCGCCTCAACCGTGATCTCAGCAGGAAACTCGCGCTGTGACACCCCGTTTAGTCCATAAGCCTGCCGCGTCAAGTCCGTGTTGTAGACAATGTAGGGTTTCTCACGAACGAGTTCATTCGGTTTGACGATAAAGCTGCTGACGTACCAGCCGACTACTTGAACGGTGAGATAGCAGACCGCCGCCGGAAGGATCGCCGCGATCAGCCAGCGGCCGCGTGGCACCCGCACGGAGTTCATGAAGGCGATCAGCGCTCCCACAACCAGCGCTGCGGACACCACGAGCAGCCCGGTCAGGGTGACGTGCGCGTCGGTGTAGGTCACACCACCAAAAATCGTATGATCGTCGAGCAATCGCTCGAAGCGGCTGATATATACACGCATCGCCAGGACTAGCAGCAGAAAGCCAAATGTGATGGAAACGCCGCGCCAAGGCAATGTAACGTGGCGACTGAGACGCCCGGCGAGCACGCGCGCTCCGCCCGCAAGGAAGACGAAGAGAATTGCGAGCACACAAGTAATCAACGCCAGCGTAAGCAGCCAGCCGAGGATGACCTGCCACGCGGGCAGCGTGAACAGAAAGAAGTTCAGCGGCCTGCCAAAAATCGGATCTACGATGTCGCCAGCACTGCGAGGCGCATACCAAAAAAGCGCGAGTGTTGGCCACTCTCCGATCATAGCCGCGCCGGTTGCAGCGGCAAGAGCCAGCGAAACGCCGAGCGCGATGAGCCGCAGAACAGGCTCTACCGGCAGCTTTACCGGCTGCCCGCCAATAACAATCGTGTGACCGTCCGGCAAGTCGGGGAGATGTGCCCGCTTCAAGGCCAGGAACGCTCCGTACACAATGAGAAATGTGGCCGCCGCAAAAGCCGTGAAGACTTCCCATTGTAGACTCAGTGCCTTAAGGAAGACGGCCTCATAGCCGAGAGACCTGAACCAGAGCACGTCCACGTAATAGGACAGCGCGGTCCGACTGCCGAAGACGATGCCTGCGAGAACGACCAGAATGAGAAAGAAGCGACGGCGGCGAGGCGGCGGCTGCGTCCGCGGCCAGTCAATGAACTCGTGCATTGCTCGGCTCCATTCTCGTCAGCTTCATCATTATCCGCATAATACTCCCTCCGCTTCCCGCAGGCTGCCTCACGACCAGGCTCTCACCGCACCGTTGCAGGTGAGAGCCTGCTCGGTCTCGCAGGTTCTTACTCGTAAGGGTGAGTTGCTTACTCAGCCGATTCCTGGCCCGGGGGGCGTCCAGTTCACGAGGGATCCGAAATAACTAAGTCAGCTGATTTTCTCCTGGCTCTTCCCTGCGCTGATGCATGCGTTTGACCAGTTGCTGCCCGCATCCCTGATTGCGTCAGTATAAATACCATCACCGAACGCATGTGCATTTGGAATTGCACTGTCATTGTGCGAATTCTGGTATGTACTCCTCGAGTGTGCGCTTCTCAAGCAGATACACTCCCTGCTGGTGGTTTGTCATACGACAGAATTCAGCGACGAAGAAGCCCGATTTCATGGCCTCGGCAAATCCCCATCTGGTGGCAAGTCGCCACTCTCGCGCGAGGTCAGCGTCTTTTTGCTCGATCGACAAAATGTCGCTGGGAATCTCGATTGAGGTTCGTTGACTATGGAAGGCGTCAGCCAAATTGGCACGGTGGGGGCGGCCATCGCTGCTGAGACTAACCAAAGGCGAAAGCGACTTCAGCGTCCGCAGCATATCGGGTCGGGGATCTTTTCCCTGCAGTCGATCCTGAACGCGCTGGCTAATAATTGGCCACCTCACCCACAGCCGGTCGGTGCCGTTGCGGTGCAAAGCGCTGGAGGTTTCGGGTCCGTAGAAATCGACTTTGTAAGAGTCTGAAACTACGCCGAGTTTTGCAAAGTTTAGATGGGCATTCCTACTCTGCAGAGGGTCGAATGTCCAAGTAATTTCAGCGATCGGCAGATTGCCTACGCGCATGCCCAAAACCCGCTCACGCTGCGCCAATTTAAGTTTGTAACCCAGGTCCAAACTGCGATAGGGCTCTCGAACGGCGAGCATATGGGAATGGACGGCTGCGCGCTTGCCTTCTATTCCCAAGAATCCGAAAGCGAAGCCGACCAGCTTTGTACCATCAAACGCACCCAGCCAGAGGCACCCGGCTTCCCGCGTGGCAATAGTTAGCGCAAGCGGCATGGTGTCGAGATCGGAGAGCTTCCAGACTTCTTTCTCGACCACCTCAACCTGTTTAAGATCGTCAAAAGTTTCAAGATCACGAATCGTGATGACCGCGTTTGATTTCGCTTGTGACATTCCGCTAGTCGAACAATATACGCGATAGTGGGCCACCATCTCAGCACTGACTACGCCGCAGGTAAGGTTCCAACCCACGGCGTGCTGGCTGGCAATCTCGTCAATGGAGTAGGATCTGACAGCTATTTCCGTCGTCGCAGGACGCGTTGTCTGGTGGAGGTATGTCGTTGCGCGAAGGGATTTTATTTGGTCAATCCGGTCTGGTCTGCATATTCGCCTATCGCCAATCTGCGAAAGGAACCGTTCGTCCTTTTTCCGGCTGCCGGGACGTATGGCCACTGAAGGACTGTTGTTGCCGAACATCATCTGAAAACGACAATGCTAGAAGGCAAGCCTTCTGGACGAGCACCCGCGCATGAGAGCGCGGTGCTAGCCGTACACTTCAGGTTTATGGAAAGATTGCGCGCCGTCCGTGCAAGATTGGCCTCCAGTGCAGACGGGTTATCTCGCGTACTCAAGTCACGCCGAATCATCACCCATCCGAAAGCAACGGCTGCCACGATGCCCTGCAGCGGTGATCGCTGGAAGAACAGAGCGCCTTCGCACGCGCTTACCCTTACTGTGGGCTTACACCCATCTGGAATGGGATGTTGACCTCCCGCACCGGTTGGTCGATTCCGCCTGGCTGCGAGGGAGCTTCGAGGCCGTCTGTGAGCAAGTAAGACCGCAGAGAAAGTGAGCTCGTGGCAAAGTTTTCGAGCGCTGTGATATAGGAGACTTCCAGCTGCATGAGCGTTCTCTGGGAGATAATTACCTGGGGGTAAGCCGCAGCCATCTCCTGATATTTCTTGGTGTACATCTCATACGCCTTTTGCGCCCTCGGTATCATCTGGTTCTTGTAGCGCTCGACTGCGATTTGCGAGAACGTGTAGTTCTGGACGACGCTTGCCGCCCGTTCCCGCAAAACCAGCTTCACGCGTTCTACTTCGCGCTTCGCCCTCTCTGTATCAGCTTTAGCGGTGGCGATGTTTCCCTGGTTGCGATTAAAAACGGGAATTCTCACTCCGACATCGGCGAAGCCCTGTAGTCCGACAGGGCCACCGTCAGACAACAATTCTCCATTCTGCTGCATTCCGCCGCGGAGTTGCAGGTCGGGAATCGGCTCCCGCTTCGCCCGCGCCAAGGCTGCTTCGGCGCGTTTCACGCCCAGTTCAGCGATTCTCACGGCCGGACTCTCATTGACGATTTTCTCCACTAGTTCGTCCGCATTGACGGTCAAGGTGTCCTCGAGTTTTCCTTCGAGCTTTATCAAAGGAAGCCGCGGATTCCCCACGACTGCGGCCAGTGCTTTCCAAACTCGCTGCTGGTTTTGTTCGGCCATGGTGACTGCGAGTTGTGCCTGCTGTGCTTCCACTTCCGATTCCAGCATGTCGGGAGCATCCGCTTGGCCCACGTTCGCAAGTTGATGGGAGGTCTCGACGGCATCGTCGGCCAGCTTGCTGAGATTTTGCCGTAACTCCAGCGTCTGCTGAGCCGCCAGCGCTTGGATGTAGGACATCCGCACGTTTGTGACTACGCGCACTTTTTGTTCCTCGGCCTCGGTCTCTGCCTGTCGGAGTTCCTGGTCAAAAATCTTCCGATTCAGTCCCAGCTTTCCACCCATCACGATGTCCTGCTGAACGAAAACCCCTTGCTCGCCTCCGTGAAATGATCCGCCCCGGATCTGTTCGCCCTGGTAGCCGACGGTTGGGTTCGGGTAGAGTCCCGACTGCTTCTTCCTGCCTTCCGCCGCTTGGATGTTGGCAGCCGATTGCCCGAATGTCGGGTTGTTCTGTAAGGCCATCTGTTGCAGTTCCTCGAGTGTGATCGTCTTCTGCTCGGAAGCTGGAGTTTGAGCCCTCCCTGGCAAGGCGACCAGTGATAAACAGACAGCAAACCAGAGTACGAATCGGGCTGCACCATGGACTGGTGACACTTTTTCGGCGCTCACTTCCATAAACTGCACCGGCACAGTCAGGTTATTCATGTTTGTGCTCCATCCCCGGCATCTCCATCTTCATTGGATCATTGCCTTCCTGCTTTTTTCGAAGCTCCATGATTTGGTCGTATTTGTCTTGCGGGAGCACGCGTACAAACGTCATCATTCCCGCCATGAAGCCGCTCCAACCGGGCCGCAAGCCGAAGTTTTCAGGCTTGTCGACCATTTGATCCATCGCCATCGTGGGACCTTCCATAAAGGCATCCTGCGGAAAGCCCGGCACCGAATTACCCTCCTTGCTTATTTCGGGCTTGCCCATCTGCATCCCACGCGGCTGCATGTCGGGCATGTCTTGGTGCGGCATCGGATTCCCGACTTTCAGAGGAGAATTTGACACGGTTTGCTCCGCCGTCGAACCGACTCCCATTCCGCGACCCAAGCTCGGACCGTTTTCCTCGGAGGTTACACTTCCCTCCCGCAGCATTCCCATGCCGTTCTCCATGTCGAGACCAGCAGGCATCCCATTTCGGCGTGACATCAGGCCGACCATCGACGACATCTGGTTCATCATGTGGTGGGGAAGATGGCAATGCAGCATCCAGTCTCCGGGATTGTTCGCCACAAACTCGACATCCCGAGATTGCGCCACTCCTACAAGCACCGTGTTTCCCGGTCCCCATGTCGATTGGGGCTGGCGGCCGCCTTCAGTCCCTGTAACTACGAACTGGTGCCCATGAAGGTGGATCGGATGGTGATCCATCCCCAGATTGATAAGGCGGATGCGAACGCGCTCCCCGTGCCGCACGATCAAAGGAGTCGTCGCCGGCCCCGCTTTGCCGTTGAGGGTCAGCCAATTGAACTCCATGTTCATGGAGTTCGGCACCTTGATGTTCGGCAGGATGGCGTACTCCTGCATGATGATTGCGAAGTCTTTATCGGCACGAGGCTTGTAGGATTCCCTGGGGTGCATGATGAACGCGCCGATCATGCCCATCATTTCTTGCATCGCCATGTGCGAGTGATAGAAATAAGTACCCTCCTGCTGGAGCGTGAATTCGTAGACAAATCGGCCACCGGGAGGGATGGGGTCCTGACTCGAACCGGGTGCTCCGTCCATCTCGTTCGGGATTTCGAAGCCGTGCCAATGCATCGATGTCGCTTCGGGAAGGTGGTTGTCCACGATGATCCGAACGCGGTCACCTTGGTTCACTTGAATCGTCGGCCCCGGAGCGCTGCCGTTGTAACCCCAGAGGTCAACCGTGCGGCCAGGAAATATCTCCTGTTTAACCGGCTCGGCGACGAGATGAAATTCTTTTATGTTTCCATCCATGCGCCACGGAAGTTGCAGTACATCGGGCGTCTCCACCCAAACGATCTGACTGTTGCTGCGCTCCTTAGCGTGGCTGGTGTGCTTCATGTCCATGTCGATGCCCGGTCCGTTCAAGTGCGGCGCTGCAAACAGGCGAGGTGCGGCCGCCAAACCGGCGCCCAAGCCAAGAGTATTTCTCAGGAAATCACGTCTATTTTTCATAATTCTTCCTCTTCAAGAGTTGACGGATCCAACTATCGACAGCAACTCAATTGGACCTTGGATCGAAGAAAGCCGTACGGCCAACCGATCGACGCGAAGTCGCTGCTGTGGCTATACCGTTGCCAGGAGAGGGGGAATCTCAAATGCGCAGGATGGAAAAAGACGCAGCACGTACAGGGCGCGGAGCGGGCGGGCCGCTGTCCAAACCCCATACGGCGATACAATTCGGGGCCAGAAACTCGATCGTTTTACCTAGGACGCCAGCACTGCTCCCGACCACCGTCACTCCAGGGACAACTTTTCTCCAAACGTTGAGGCCTTCCGCGGTGGTGCAGTTCGCCCGGCACGATTGCGACAACGACACCGCACTCACCACCTCAACACTTAAATGATCCATGGCTGAGCGATCGTGAGCCATTCCTGGCATGTTGTTTGAAGGCCCACTGCAGTGGTGCCGACTCTCCGCCGGCGGGTGGCGTTCGCACATGAGTGCGCAGAATCCGGTGGGCGCGATCCCGGCCAGCAAGACCGTCAGGAGAACTATCGAAGTTGCGGTTCTTCGAGGCACTTTAGAAAACTGTACCTTAGACCGTATGAGACGTGCAAACCTGCGCCACAGCAACTCTGATCGACGGCAAGCAGCAGTCCGACTAGGTTCAGGAGATCGCTAGCACCGCTTTGCGCCTGGTGGCAACGCTTCGCTCATCCGTCATGACCAGGGCGCGGCTTCCCTCTTCCAGAATTTGACGAAGGCAACAAGAGCAGCTCGATCGCGAGCAGGTACAGGTCAATCGCTCTCAGGAACATTCTATTTCGCGCCTATTCAACTGATTCAAGTGACCGGATAGCAAAGTCGCCAATCATCCCGCAACCCTCCCGAGTGACGGGCATACTGGAAGAAATCTCAAGGACAGGAGTTGCCGACGATTCGTTCAGGATGCAAAATTGAATATTGAGGCGCTTTCAGAACGCTCCTTAGAATAGGAGCATAAATCGAGATTTTCGTACGCGCAGTTCACAGCGATGGATGTTCGGGAGTACGGGAAGTCGGATCAAGAATAATGGTGAGTATGAGCAGACTGTCTAATAAAGTAGCAATAGTGACGGGCGCGTCCAAAGGCATAGGCGGTGGGATTGCAACGGCCTTGGGAGCTGCGGGCGCCCGCGTGGCCGTAAACTATTCTTCCGACCGGGAAGGCGCCGAGCGCGTCGCTCAGGCGATTACCGCCAACGGGGGCGAGGCGATCGCGGTCGGGGCCGATGTATCTAAGGCCGCAGATGTCGCTCGGTTATTCAAAGAAGTGGACTCTGCGTTCGGAAGACTGGACGTTTTGGTCAATAACGCCGGAGTATTCCGCTTCGGCACCTTCGCGGAGATCACCGAAGAGAGCTTTCACCTCCACTACGCCGTCAACGTTCTCGGGGCGATTCTCACCGCGCAGGAGGCGATCAAGCGGTTCGGGGGCGACGGCGGGAGCATCATCAACCTCAGCTCTATCGTCGGCTCGCATCCGGTGGCGGGAGCCCTGCTGTACGCTTCCACGAAAGGCGCCATTGAAACACTGACCAGGGGATTGGCGCTCGAACTGGCGCCGCGCAAGATACGCGTCAACGCCATCGCTCCCGGTCATACAGAAACCGAAGGCAATTTAGCCGCCGGGACCTTTGAGGGTGGTGCCGGCGCCGTTCTGGCTGGGAAGACCCCGCTCGGTCGGCTCGGTCGCGTCACGGATATCGCCCCGCTGGCGGTGTTCCTGGCGTCAGACGAATCAGCCTGGATCACCGGTGAGGTCATCCGTGCCGCAGGCGGTCTCGTTGTAGCCACCTGAGGGTGATGGCTGAACTCGCAATATCAAGCTCGGTTACGCAACACAGAGAGGAGAATCCTATGCAACTTCAACATGACTACCTTGCTGCTTATCACAACCTGAAGCTGACACGAGATGACAAGGGTGTGCTGGTTGCTGAGTTCCACGGCAACGGCGGGCCGTTCATTATGAGCGCGCAAGCTCACACGGAATTTGTCGAGGCCTTCTACCGGATTTCGCAAGATCGGGCGAACAAGATCGTAATCCTCACGGGCGCTGGTGGGGAGTTCATTACCGATGTCGATTGGTCCTCTTTCGGCGATGTCGGCGATCCCGGCGTTTGGAGCCAGGTTCACGACGAAGGCGTTCAGGTTTTAGAAAACATAGCCAACATACGCGTGCCGGTGATCGCGGCTATCGAGGGACGCGCCCATGTGCACTCAGACTACGCGCTACTTGCGAGTGTAATTGTGGCAGGGGAAGGTGCAACCTTCCAGGATGTCGCCCACTTCGGCGCGGGGGTTGCGCCCGGTGACGGAATCTTTACGACCTGGAGCTATCGCGCGGGACCGGGACGAGCGGAGGCGTTCCTGCTCAACCCACAGCCGCTCACGGCGCAAACCGCGCACGCATGGGGAGTGATTGCAGAGGTTGTCCCGAACGGTACGGCGCTGCCCCGAGCACGGGAATTGGCCAAGTTGTACTTGAAGGCTCCCGAAGTGACCCGCCGCAATACACGCGTACATTTCATTCAACCGTTGAAGGAGCGTATTGTCCGAGAAGTCGGCTATGGACTGTCGCTCGAGGGAGCGTCAGCGGCTGACTTGGTGAAATCAATGAGAGCCCAGAACGAAGCTGTCGCTCAGAAAGGAAAAGTCGCATGAAACGCACCGAAAGCACCTCATCCCCTCGGGTACTTGAGAAGGCGCAGCCGGAAGAATTTGATCTGGTGATTCTCGGGGGTGGCACGGGCTCGACCATCGCTGCGTGGACTTTTGCTGGCGAAGGAAAGCAAGTCGCAGTCATCGAGCGCAAATACATCGGCGGGTCATGCCCGAACATTGCGTGCCTGCCTAGCAAGAACGTGATCCACAGCGCGAAAGTCGCATCGTACTTTCGCCGAAGCAAGGAATTCGGCATCACACTTGACGGCTTCGCGATCGACATGGCGGACGTGCGCGAGGGCAAGCGCAGAATGGTGCGTGGCCTGAACAACATGTATATGGAAAATTACAGGAACTCGGGAGCCGAGTTCATTTTGGGAACGGGCCGGTTCCTAGCTCCGAGAACAGTGGAAGTCACCCTGGCCGACGGGACCACACGTCAACTGCGGGGCGCAGATGTGATCGTTAGTACGGGCACGCGTGCCGCACTGGAGACAATTCCTGGCCTTGCGGAAGCGCAGCCGCTCACGCATATCGAGGCCCTTGAACTCGATGAAATTCCCGAACACTTGCTTGTTGTCGGTGGGGGCTACGTCGGAGTGGAGATGTCCCAGGCGATGCGCCGCTTCGGCAGCAAGGTGACGATAATCGACCGCAACGGGCGGCTTATGTCCAAAGAAGACCCGGACGTATGTGAGGGTCTTCGCAGCCTGCTCGCAGATGAAGGCATCGACATTCTCCTGAATGCACGGATCAAGCAAGTGTCGGGCAAATGTGGCGACTCGGTGAGCGTCGTCGTCGAACAGAATGGAATTGAAAGAGTCCTAAAGGGTAGTCATGTATTGGTCGCCACAGGCCGCAATCCGAACACCGAAGGACTCGGCCTGGAACTGACCGGCGTTGAGCTCACCGACCGGGGATACATCAAGGTCAACGAGCGGCTGCAGACCACCGCGCCCGGCGTCTGGGCGATCGGCGAGGTCGCAGGTAGCCCGCAGTTCACGCACATCAGCGTCGACGATTTCCGAGTAGTCCATGCCAATTTAACCGGCGGCAACCGTGTGACCACGGGCAGGCAGGTCCCGTATTGTCTGTTCACCGACCCCGAACTCGCTCGTATCGGCCTGAGTGAAACAGAAGCGGAGGCTCACGAGATAGCGTATCGCGTGTTTAAGGTGCCCATGGAAACCAACCTGCGTGCACGCACGCTTTCGGAGACCCGCGGGTTCGTGAAGGCCCTCGTGGAGGCTGATAGCGATCGCATCCTTGGGTTCACGGCCTTCGGTGTCGGTGCTGGGGAGCTCCTGGCCGCCGTCCAGATTGCGATGATTGCAGGGCTGCCCTACACCGCGCTGCGCGATGCGGTCCTGACTCACCCAACACTGGTCGAAGGTCTCATACCTCTGTTCTCATCCGCGGCGTCAGCGCACAACGTCGAGACAAGAGGAGCCCAGATCTCCGCCGCATGAGGTGAACTGCAACCGGAATGAGAAAAATAGGAACTCGTGATTGCTTGGTTGCGCAACATGTTTCGCCACGTGCGTCTGGAAGGTTTTTTCTTGAAGCAGAGAGTTTTTCCCGTTGCCGAGACGAAGGTGAGCGGGTGAACCGATGGTACCCTCCCACCTTCGAGCCATTGTCAAGATTCAAAACCATACCTACATTTGGAGCGCGTCCCCTAGTGACAGCCCATGC